>Ga0126325_10000003_pt1 | contig 232818 bp, 91 predicted proteins | sample InaspJWI14metaG_FD_94487 | JGI IMG/M metagenome (GOLD analysis project Ga0126325, IMG submission 94487) | Marine gutless worms symbiont microbial communities from Oahu, Hawaii - Inanidrilus sp. 1 OAHU.JWI-14 metaG | ecosystem: Host-associated > Annelida > Digestive system > Unclassified...
ATAGCCGAACTCGATGACGCCGAAAAAACAACCGAGTCCACAGATGAAATAGCCGATCTGGATATAGCCGAACTCGATGACGCCGAAAAAACAACCGAGTCCACAGATGAAATAGCCGATCTGGATATGGCCGAACTCGATGACGCCGAAAAAACAACCGAGTCCACAGATGAAATAGCCGATCTGGATATGGCCGAACTCGATGAAGAAACGCTCAATGCTTCTGAAGTCGACATAGACACTTACAAGGATCTCCCTGGAACCGAAGAAGTCGATCTCAATTCCCTCGAAGCACTTGCCTCAGATACTGAAATCGAGAAACCTGAAGCGCTTCCGGCTGTGGATAAGGCCAGTGAAAAAACCGAATCGCCGAGTATGCCCAGCAAACTGCAAGACGAGATTAAGGATGTTCTGAAATACATGGATGAGCTGCTTGATTGGTTGCCACACAAAAAGGTTCAGGAGTTTGAAAGAAGTGAACACTTCGAGGTTTATAGAAGAATCTTTGAGGAGCTGGGGATTTCTAAGTAATGGGTTTGCTTGATAGGGCTATAGCTTTATCCTCCAAAGAGCAAGCAAGAGAAGTTACAACCATTGAAGCCCTGGCCTCATCCACTCCGGATACACCTGGCTACCCTAATCCACAGGGTATTATCAACGCCTTCCGGGAGCTTATCGGCTTTGCCTGGGGCTCAATTATGCTTCTGGATTCCGAGAGAGGGGAATACCATCCTTTAATTTCCACGGAATCCAACTTCAATGCCTCGAATGGGCCAAGAATCAAATCGAATCTGCTAACCCCTCACTTCGATGAAGCCGATCAAATCGCTACTGCGAAATTCGAAACCCTGCTCCCGAATCTAAGCGGTGTTGATCCGAAGGGGGAAATCATGGTTCTTAGAATCGGAACCGGGAATCCTCCTTTGGCAATCTTGGTGGCGAACGATTATCAATGGTCCGGCGATCACTCGATGAAAACTAAATTTCGGCAGTTGGCGGATATGTTCCAAGACAAAATTGAAAGCTATGTATCCGCAGAGGGGGGAGAGACGGCTTTCTCAAAGCGGCTAAAGGACGCCGGCATCGATAAGGCCATGGCTGTGTTTCTCGATATGTCCGATGCAATAGAGACAATAAGCGAATACTATCCCGAACTCGATACGGTGGCCAAAGAAGTTAACAATTTGCTTGAACGCATCACCGGAAGAATGGGTCGATTTCACAATCTCGAAGGCGAACGAGTACTGATAGTGTTTCCCTACGAACGTCTACCCGATCATACGCTGTATCTACATCAGCTTTCTGCTTCATTTGGATTGGCGTATAAGAAATTGAATCGAACTCTCGATTTTCAGGCCGAATTCAAACTCTGGCCAAACGATAGAATCTACATTGAAAAACAGCTCTCCTCTTAGTAGTGGATAAGATTTCGGTTAACAAATCCAAAACAGGAGAACCTACGGCCGCCTCCGGACCCCTTAGAATCCATTCAAACTATAATCCGGACAAGGAGGCACGCAGATTCCTCAGCAAGCATGCCTCTGAAATTAGGCGAAACTCCACGATTATCATCATAGGCGCCGGACTTGGTTATCTGGATAGGCTGCTAAGGTCGTCGGCGCCCGGAAGCAAAATTGTATCGATACATCTTGATTCGGTCCTCTACCATAGCAGAATTCCATCAGCTGAGAATGCCGTATACCGATGGCACCCTGAGATAGGAGTTGAAATCGAAGCCTTCCTACTTGGAACGCTGCATGAATCCGATGTGAAGGAACTGAAGGTGATTTCCTGGCATCCATCCATCAAGGCCCGATTCAAGCTGGCAAACGAGATTTCAAGCGCTCTTAGACTGGTGATAGAGAGGTATGCCGGAAATGTTGATACTACCGCGGCTTTCGGCCGTCTTTGGATAAAAAACATACTTAGAAATTTCATGAATCTCGAGGAATTCATTGTGCCGGCGAGATTAAGGCAGCCCGTTGTTTTAGCGGCCTCCGGTCCAAGCCTTGAGTATGCTTTAAAAGAACTTCATACGCATCGACGCGATTTTCAACTATGGGCGCTTCCATCCGCGCTTCCCGCGTTGATAGGAGGAAAACTCGAACCCGATTTGATTGTGGCCAGCGATCCGGGTTATTGGGCCTTGCAGCATCAGCGTTTCTATACCAAGAAGTCTCCGATAGCGATGCCCCTATCATCCTCTACTCCGCCGCAGAATAGTCGAGTTCTTCTTCTCAATCAAGGCGCGGCAATTGAATCCGAGCTAATAAGAAGTGTAGAGCCGCCTAGCATATCGGTGCCATCAATGGGAACGGTTGCCGCAACGGCTGTTGAGATTTGGAGGCGCTTATCCGATGGTCCCCTGATACTAGCCGGGCTCGATTTATGCTGGTTCGATCTCAGATCTCACTCTCGGCCTCACGCCTTCGATGGTTGGATCGCCTCGAAATCGCACCGTCTTCATCCCTCTAATGATATTTACTGGAAGCGGGCCGAGGCTCTGAGCCCTGTCAATCTTGGCGGGTTTCGAATCGGATCCTCGCTGGAAATCTATGCGAATTGGTTCAGCAATAAGCTGCCAAGAGATAGGGCATTTCGCTTTGCGCCGAAGAGATTTGCATTCACACCGGTGAGACTTCCCGGAATAGAGAGAGTGGGGTCGGAAATTTTTAGGAAATATGCTCAAACTCGGATACAAAGGGACAAATTCGACTCCGTAATTATCCCGAAAAACAAAGAAAGACGTAGATTTCTGATTCTCCGCACAATCGATCGCTGGAGGCAACTTGTCAATCAAAAATCCATTGGCAATGAAATTCGTGAATTAATGTACACCCTAGATGTTAGAGGGTTCATGGAGCTTAAGAATTGCGCTGAGTCTGAACAAAGCGAGAAGGAGAGGCGGCATCGCAATGAGGTTAGGCTGATTCTAAATAGCCTAGGGAAGCCCTATGTCTGAAATGCTAAATCGGAATTTAGACGTTTTAAACGCAAAAAACTCCAATCTTGTGGCTAGGCTACGTGATATCAAGCCAAGCGCATGCCTAGATGTAAGTAAATCCCGCGAGGGTTCGATAGTGCCGGTTATCCGGAGAAAGCAGCATCTGTATCCGATGCACTCACGGTTCGATCCGGTTTCCGAGGGAAAGCGAATTGCCGGCACGGCGAGCGAGGGATTCCTGATTGTCTTTGGACTTGGCGGCGGCTATCACCTAAGGCCTCTACTCAGACTTGAAACCCTCTCGGCTTTGCTCATTATAGAACAAGACATGGGCCTGATACGGGGACTGTTGGAAAATTTCGATTTTACCTGGCTTTTTTCGGATTCCCGGGTAAGCCTGATGGTGGACTGTTCTCCTCAAACCTTGGTCAATTTTGTTCTCGATAACTATCTGCCTATCCTGTACGGTAATCTTGGCACGATATCCCTAGCTCCTCGCGTAAACCTCGATCCGGCTTGGTTCCTAGCCCGCGCTAATGTGCTGCAAAGAGTGCCGGAAACACTCGCCCGTGAATTCACTGTCCAGTCGCGTTTCGGCCAGCGGTGGTTTATCAACACCCTATCCAATCTTGGAAGAAGTGAAGAGGTAAATACCGTATTGCTTCCCACCACGAGTTTACTTGTTACTGCTGCCGGCCCCTCCCTGCAGAGCCAGATGGGAGAAATAAAAAAAAAGCATACGGATGGAATGAAGCTTCTAGCCACCGACACCTCCCTTCCTCACCTAATCCTCAACGGAATAAATCCGGATATAGTTTTGTCAATTGATTGCCAATTTTTCAGCTATCAGCACTTCTTAAAGGGATTGTCGGAAAACACAGTATTGGTTCTGGATATAGCGGCTCCGCCGCTGCTTGGCAGGCTAACAAATAAGGTGCTGTTCTTTTCAAGCAGGCACCCCTTCTCGCTGTATCTGAACAAGTACTACCGCGCTCTTCCCACACTGGATTTGGCGGGTGGCAATGTAACCCACGCTGCCATCTCGCTAGCAAAAAAAACCGGCGTGAGGCAAGTTGCCCTGTTTGGGGCAGATTTCTCGTATCCGGGTGGAGAACCCTATGCCAAGGGTACTTACATATACCCTCTTTTTCAATCAAGGTCCAGGCGAACTTCGGGATCCGAGGATTGTTTCTGGAAATTTATCGAGGAGGCCAATCCAATCCGCGAAGAGGCGGACGGCACATGGCGGTATAGAATATCAAGCCTGGATTACTACCGCGAAACCCTAAAGAATTCTTCTCTCAGTCTCACCTATAATCTTTTCTCCGGCAGCAGCGCCGCCTCGCAATTCAATGAAGATACAGTTCGGCATACACCCAGGTTTATGGCTTCACCGCCGGAAAGAAAATGGCAGGTTTTCATGCAGGATTACTGCAAAACCCTAAAGTCCCTTCCCCCTCTGAGCTCAAATATTCAGGATTACCTCGCCGCGCTCGGGGATAAATCCCGCCAAGCCTGGGCATCCCTCCTGCCAGTTGCAGCAACTTTCAAGGAGGGCGGCTCAAGCGGGTTCGAGGCAGTAGAAAGAGCTCGAATCTGGACAATGGAGAAGATTAGGCGATTTCCCAAATAATCGAGCCATAAGCAACAAAAGACGTGGAGGGATACAAGTCGCTGCTGGTGGAATAGCTAAGAATGGTTCCGGGTTTAGCGCCCAAAACCCTGGCATATTCCATTGCCCCAACAACGCCTCCCGCGGAACAAGCGGACATCTGCACATTGGCCGCCTCCAAGGCCCCAATTCCATCGAAATTCGCAAGTAAGTGCAGTATTTCATAATCTTGCTTCTTAACCCAGGCGTGAGGATCGCTTCGAGACTCCTTCGGCATGAAATTGTAATTTGGACCGTAGTGGGTTAGATCTGTAGATCCAATTACCGCAACACGTTTACCACTTTCCTTCACTATTTCAGCCAGGGCATTGCCAAAGAATAAACTCCGCTCATCCGAAGGCACTCTCCAAGCCGCCCATCGAATCTCGGGCAGGAGCGCCGCCGCCATTGAGAGAACAACCTCAACCGTATTGTCAGCCGAGTTTTCGGCAGCAAGTCTATACTTATCGGATACTCTCGAATTAACGGAATCGGATATTTCGACATCTCGATAGAGTCTGGCGGTAGGGAAGTTCCAGGCATCTTCATCGTAGCGAACTAAGCGGCCGCCGGGTGGGTTGTGGCCGCCGAGTATCACTATTGAATTCAGGTTTTCCGCCATGCATTTCATAGTCCTCGCTATTATCGCACCGCAAAATTCCCAACCCGCATGCGGAACCATAGCGGCCAAAGCACTGCCTCTCTCATCCGGAATCCCGCGAATAAAGCGCCTAACTCCCTCTACCGATGATGGATACCAGCCCTCGGATAAACCTCTATTTCTAGTATTCAACACAAACCCCCTACTTGCAGTATAATGCAATTATGAAGAAGTCTGTTTCTATCGTATATGCGGTCTTCGTTATCACCGCGCTAATTTGTATCATCGGTCTATTCGCTTGGAGAATCTACCAATCGCGCGCTGCACGAATATCGGATTTTGTGATGCGCAGCGATGAATACAGCAACAGACTTGACGAAGCCTTACACAGGAATCGAGAGGGGGAGGAGTTGGAAGGCTTAGCCAATGAACTAATGTCCGAGGACCCCTCGATAGTGGCAATCCAAGTTTACTCAAAGGAAAATAAGCTTAGGCTGAGCATCGTGAAACCAGCAATAAGAGATTTTTGGCAAACCCCTATCATTGAATCCGATCACTTCGATAGGCCATTTACACGTGTTCTATATTACAAAATCACCAAATCCATGCCTCTGAACGACGGTTTCAAAGCAACTTTTGTTTCGCAAGCAATTACAACTTCGGAAATCCGAAGCAAACTCGTGATAGTTCTGATTGTAGTGAGCAGTATGTTTCTCATAACCTTCATTTTGATACTTGTAACTCCAAGGAGAAAAAGCGACAAGCAAGGCGAAGTCGAACCAAGTTCAGAATACGAGGAAGACTCGAAACTCGATTTTCCAAGCGATAGCGGAATTGAATCTAGGGTGGAGAATCCGGAAGATTCCGAGTACATAGCCCAGGGAGACGATGCGAATGGAACGTATTATGAATCCGATGAAGATATCGACGATTTTGCGCCTGCAGACAGACTCGATGAGAACGATCTACGAGTAACCAAGCCCGAATACGGCGAATCGGTATCCATGGAAGGCAGCGATTTACCGAGCCTTGACGAAAACAAAACCGAAGAGAAAACCGAAATAATGAATAGACTGAATAAGGAGCTTGAAGATAGCGCCGCCTCAAATCAGGATCTATCTCTAGTAATCATAGCCGGCGATTCGAGTACGGACGAGTTCATCCGCGAACACTATTCAGACTCGAACCTCGTACTCCCTATCGATCATCGGAAGACGGCGGTAATCGAAGCCAACAAGGATCTAGACACATCGATTTCCACGGCTAAGGAATTCCTGCGCGAACGCTTGAGCAAAAACAGCAATTCGAAAGTATTCTGTGGAATCGCCGCTCGAAATGGCAGATTAATAAGCGCGGATGTGCTGTACCGCGAAGCGTCAAGCGCGCTGCTAAAAGCCGATAGAGAATCGAGAATTGTAGGATTTCGTTCGGATCCGGAAAAATATAGAGATTTCATACGAAACCAGAAAGGCAGTTGAAGCTTTGCCAACAATGTTTGATATGACTGCAAAATGCCCTCTTACTCTGTTGTCGATTTTGTTCTATGCCCTGCTAGGCTCGTGTTCTTCCGAGGTTCCCCCCTCGCTCTCCAAAGACGATAACTTCACGGAATTGCTTGCAATTGCTCGAAACTCCACAGAGAATTCGGCAATGCGCTTCATCGCTCTTGAACCTATAATCGTTCGTGCAAGGGACGCTGGTGAAATAGCCTGGCTTAACCGCTATTTGGGAGACTTCCTTAACAGCTACCCGGAGGATCCCTATGGAGCCTATTACCTGACGGCAATGGCGGAGGGAGCGCTGGAATCAGAATCGAAAGAACTGGCTTTGGATTATCTTAGGCGTCTTCTAAAAAACTATCCCGATTTGGAGATTGGCGATAAATCGATTCATCTCCTGGCAATGGACGAGATTGCGAGGCAAACCGATAATCCAAGAGAGGCAATTCTGATGAGAATGCGAATGGGGCAACGCTACCCAAATCGCATTGATTTGGGCAGTAATTATTTTGCCATGGCCGGGGAGCATCGAAAACTGGGCGATTGGGAGGCAATGTACCAGGCATACAAGAATTTTTTGAAGCATACCAACACCGCAATCCCGGGAAATTCTGCCGCGGCGAAGCGAATCGAGGCGGATCTGGCCTTTCACAAGAGTGATAAGACATGGACTATGGAGAATCTTGACAACTTGGTTGCAGCAATTAAACATGGCTTAAGAACTCAAAACGGAGCCCTGCTAAGAAGATATCAGGCGATAGACTTCTTCCTTATGAATTGGAGCCAGGAAACCTCTGATTCATTTACGCATATCCCGATGACTCTAGAATCATTTCTAACATCCACCATAAGCTATCGCAATGAGTTCGAGGAGTTTTCCAGCAGCAACGAGGCCTACCTGTGGACTACCGGATGGACTTGGAGGATTCCTACATGGTATCTATACTTCCGTCGTATCGACTATCCTCCGGATCCGGAAATCAATGGAAGATGGGAATGGGCTGGCATATATTTCGGCGAACGAATCTAGCGCTTCTGCTTGTAGGAACGCCGGGTTGCGGTTATCTACCCACAAGCATATCGCCTAGGCAGGATTATGCTCCGTATTGGAACTTAGCCTCGCGTTTGAGATGCCGCGAGGTGCCTGAGAAGCTGGGAATCGCCACAGGACGGGATGGGATTCGAGTTGTATGAATTCGCCTAGAGATATCGGAAAAACTATGCTTCGAGTCCCCGGAACTTTGATGCTCAGGAAGAGATTGGGGTGCATAGCGCTCCTAATACTGGCTCGCGCCTCCTTTGCCCAGATATTCGCCCAGACTTCGATTGAAACGGAAATGAATTGGGAGATGGGACAACTCAATGTACTAGCCACTGGAGCCCTTGGTTCGGAAATGCTGCCAAAGACTCATCCCCAGGCTCTTTCGACACTGGAACGCGGGCTGGCCGCATTGCTTATGAAAGAGATTGGCAGTTTACCCTGGGACCGATTCGGTAGATTGAATGATTATATTGAGCGTGTTCCATCATCAGTGGATTCGGTTGAACGGCTCGCGGAATCGCTAAATAGGGAATGGAGCCGGATATCGGAAGACAGGAAAAGTGTTGAGGCCCTTTACACCCTGAATCTAACTGAGCTTCTCCCGGAGTTTTTTCCTGCTGCAGGCAAGCTGGGCCTCCCAAGAGCTCCTGTGGGTTGGATACCAATCCCAAAGGACGATTGGACCGGAATAGTTATCTATGTTCCGGAGAATACCTTGCTTTGGGGAACTGGAATCTTATCGTCCCCGCGCCCGGCCCTGTATGCCAGAATACTATCGGATGAACTTTCCGTTCTTCTCGATCCCGCCAAGAGCGAGAGCAGCTTTCTTTCCTACCACAGCGTAGAAAATCGAAACGAAATCGACTCCCTGGTGGGCCGGCGGCCCTATAGAACAATGGCGCGGGGATTATATGGCGATTTCCCATGCGATATCGTGCTAAGTGAAGAGGATACCAAGTGTATTCTGGCCTCGGATTCCGGCCGGGAGGCGCTTATTAGGGGCAAAGTCGTTATACTTCTCGACTCCTTTTAGCGCACAGGAACGCTGAAGCCAACCGAGGCATTCCGCTCGAATAGACCACGATGCTTGACTCCGAATAGACTCTTGGCTTTAATCACCTAACGTTATGAGCGAAAAACTCTTTCGTGGGCTCCCCTTGATCTGCCTCATTGTTCTAGCTGGGTGCGGAAATACCGGTGTAGTGCTTTGGCCGCCGGAGAACAGCTACTGGGCTCCGGGAGATATCGTAAGAGTGAAAGGCGAATCCGTGCTGCGCAATACCTATGTTGTCAGTCTTTCTGATTGGGAACGTAACAAGAAGGAAATCGATAAGTGGCGAATTAAAAGTTTCAATAGTAGAAAGGAGGCGGCTGAGTATGCCGCAAGCTTGGGGAGATGGCGGCATGTGTTTGCCGAGTGTCTGTATCAAAGTTTGCCGATGCGATCGGAACCCTCGAATATGTCCGATCGTACCTTCAGTTTTCGAAAGGGTGAGTTGGTAAAGGTGCTTGGAAGAACTTCCGAACCGGAGCAAGTTGGCAATCTCGAGGGATACTGGTACAAGGTTCTGGCCGAAGGAGGTGTAGAGGGGTACGTGTTCGACTATTACCTCCGAGTAATGGAAAACCTAGGAAACACGAGCAGAATCCTGAGTGAACGGGAACCCTTCGATCCAGCCCTTGGAAATTTGCTTCGAACTGAATGGCGTCCTAAGAATTTCGAGGCGATGCTGGCCGCCAATCAGATCGACCTAAAACGATTCAGTCTCGATTATGGCCTCTTCTTCGATCCGAATAAGAAGAGGATTACATTGAGAAATCCGGACATATCGACTAGCGAAACGTGGACAGAGATAATGCCAGCGGGGCGGGATAGATATGTTTTCTTGGATACCAGTTTCACAGTAACTATAAATTCCGAAAGCTTTATCAGCGCACAGTATATCTATAAGGGAAAGGACTACATCAGAGCCTTCGTTCGTATGGACCAGGATGTAGATGCAGTAATTGCCCGCGAGGTAGGACGCAGAGAGGCCGAGCTTAGCCGGATGGTTCAGTTGGGACCAATCTACTACAGCCGAATCTATGGCGAATTCACGGTAAACAAGAATGGCGCATTCACCTGGACTAAGAAATCGGCTTTGATTTCCAGGGGTATTGTTTCCTCCGAAGCGGGGAACACCGGCACGATTGAATTCGATCATTTCATCAAGCCGTCAATCGCGGCTAAGCACAATGGCGCATTCAGCCTCAGATTCGGCGAGGAGGAAACCGTGCAATTCCTATACGCCTTTGAAAATGAAGGACTCAGGCTGCTTCATGTTCCGGAGAATGTTATCGACCAGCGCTTAATTATGACCGATCAGTATATTCATCCGACGCGTCTGTCCTTCACTCGCCTATCCCCACCTGAAGAATGACACAAAACTTCCGATCGATAAATCGTAAAATGATGCCTCTACCCCCAAAACCCTGAGTATTAGGGCGGGTTTCCGCGGGCGAATGCGGGCAGGAACAGAGGTAGGCAGGATGGATTTCGACGGATTTGACCGCAACTAAGAATTATGCCAGAATAACTCCTTGAGGTGAGAAATATGTTTTTAGTTAATTATCTAGCCATAGTTGCGGCATTGGTTGCGTTTACCGTGCTGGGGATGCTTTGGTATGGCCCGCTATTTGGCAAAAAGTGGATGAAGCTTGCCGGATATTCCGCAAGCGACATGAATACCCCTGAGGCAAAAAAGAATTCTATGATAGGCTATATTGCCAGTTTTGTCTCGAGTTTTGTGGCCATGCTAACCCTGGCCGTTGTATTGAATTTACTGGGTATTGATAACGCCCTCGGCGGTTTGATTGCCGGCGCTCTGCTCTCATTCGGCTTCGTCGCGATGACTCTTGTAGGCGAGGCTGCATGGCATGGTAAACCGGCTGGATTGATTCTTCTTAATTCCGCATATAGAATTCTCGGGTTCGCGATTGCCGGATTGATTATCGGCGCTTGGCAATAAGCTGCCGGTTCCTGCTCTCCTGCATATCTCATAAGCCGCCCCCGTAATCGAAACAAAGGATTCTCGGAGAAAACCGAGGGGCCGCCCTCGTTGCCGGACAATCGGAATCAAACTCCCGAAGCCTGATACCCGCTTCCTGGAGCCTAGTGAGAACCGTATTGGCTGATACTGGACATAACGCCAGGCCAATAGGATGAGCCAAATAAATTTAGATGATTTAGCAGATGATACAGGTTGTACAAATTTCTTCTTCCTTCAAAGCCAGGTTCTAGAGGCCATGCGCCTTGGTATGCATCACGAAATCCGGATGGGAAGCCCCCGAAGAGTTCCGTCATTGCGATATCGGCCTCCCTGTGGCCGTAGTACACCGCGGGATCGATCAGCCAGGCGTATCCCTCTACTCCAGCCATCCAATTGCCACCCCAGAGGTCTCCATGGAGGAGACTGGGTTTATCCGGGGCTGGCAAGATGCTTGATATGTTGGATTGGATTCTTTCCATGGCTCGATCGGCAGCCAAATTCCCATAACCGTTCTCACGGGCCAAATTCCATTGAAAGCCCAAACGATGCTCGGCATAGAAAGTATGCCATGAAACCGTTAGGGTGTTTAACTGCTGAGTCGATCCAATCCAGTTATCCTGTTCAAATCCACAGCTATTGCTCCGGGCGCCGCGGTGCAGCTCCGCAAGAGATGCGCCGAATGAGGCGCCTGAACCCAGCCTACCCTGCTTGATATATTCCATCAAAAGGAAGGAACGATCGCCATCTAGCCCCCATGCAAGGGGTTTGGGCACGGATATGCCCTCCACTCCTTCAGCGGCATTGGCTAGCTCAAGCAAACCCACGGATTCCGCGGCGAACATGTGAACGAGAGAGGATCTATTTTCCTTGAGAAAGAATTCCCTACCTGAGGAGAGAGTTATTTTGAAGCATCTGTTGATATCGCCGCCGGAAACCCTCCGACGATCCCTTATCCGACAGCCCGGGCCGTTTATGGATTCGATGGCCTTTATCAAAGATGAAGAATTCTCTATCATTGCCAGTATACTATGAGAATTATCTCCTGGAATGTAAATGGAGTAAGAGCCGCCTGCAAAAAGGGACTGATGGAGTTTATCGCCGCTTCCGATGTGGATATCTTCTTCATACAGGAAACAAAGGCGCATCTCGAACAATTGGGAAAGGAAGTATATGCCCCTACTGGATATAGTTCTTGGTGGCAGAGCGCCGAGAAACGGGGATATAGCGGCACCGCGTTCTGGGCGAAGAAGCAGCCCGATGCGATTGAAATTTTGGGGCTGGAAGAATTTGACTTGGAGGGCAGAGTGCAGGTTGTTTTCTTGGACGACCTCGCCTTATTGAACTGCTACTTCCCGAATTCTCAACCCGAGGGGGCTAGACTGGAATACAAGCTTGGTTTCAACGCGGCGATTAAGAGGCGCGCAGATAGGCTGGCGGATAGCGGCAAAAGCGTTGTAATCATAGGCGATTACAATGTGGCTCACAAACCCATAGATTTGGCTCGCCCTAAGGAAAATGAAAAAAACCCTGGATATCTGCCCGAAGAACGCGCTTGGATGGAATCCTTTATCAACGGCGGCTGGACCGATACCTTCCGCATGTTCGAAACCGGGCCAAATCATTATACGTGGTGGTCTTATAGAACTAATGCCCGAGCCAGCAATATTGGATGGAGAATTGATTATTTCTGTGTAAACGATGCGGCTGCAAAGAGGGTGAAATCGTCCGAAATAATGCCGGATGTCCGTGGAAGCGATCATTGCCCGATAGTTCTGGAGTTAAATTGAATAAGCATGCCTGCGAATAAGTCCGATATTCTAGTATGAAACTGAGGCGCGCCTTCACCCGGGATTCCCGCGGCCATCCTGCCGATACGCCGACATGAAACTGAAATACAATGCTCCGGTCGCACTTACGCTGGCCCTGGTGGCAACGGTTGTCCTTCTAATCGACCAGTACATCATGCCGGGAATAATCGAAGCGCTTTTCACGGCCGAGGGATCTACAACCTTTGAATTCAATGATATTCCAGCCTACGTGCGGATGTTTACCCACCTCTTTGGTCATGCCAGTTGGGAGCATCTTCTTTCTAATTTAACTCTGATACTGCTCCTTGGCCCCATACTTGAGGAGAAATTCGGAAGCAGGGCAGTGGCTTGGATGATTGTGATTACCGCAATGGTAAACGGCCTATTGAATGCTCTGTTCTTTGAAACCGCACTCATGGGATCGAGTGGAATAGCCTTCATGATGATACTGTTGGTTAGCTTTGCAAACATCAAATCCGGGGAATTCCCGCTTACCGCCTTGTTGGTTGTGGGCTTATATCTGGTTAAGGAAATCTTGGCAATTTTCCGCTACGACGATGTTTCTCAGATATCCCATCTTATCGGCGCCGCATGCGGAGCCGTGTTCGGCTTCCTGCGCACTGTTGCCGCAAAGAAAACAGACAGTTCGAGTATATCCATCCCCAGTCAAGACAACGTTGGCAATTGAAGACTCGATGATAACTAACCTTACGCTCGTTGAGCGGCGCATGGATACAATTCAAAAAAGATATGAGGAATTGCGGCAGCTTATAGCCGATCCCGATTTCCCCAAGAAGGCCAATGCCTACAAGCGGACCATGCAGGAATATGCCCTAATAGAGGAGGCAATAAGGGTATACAGGGTATTTCTTTCCAAGCGCGGTGAATTGGAAGATGCCAAAAAGATGGCCAGCGCGGAATCGGACTTGGAGATTAGGGCAATGGCCTTGGAGGAAATCGACTTCCTCGAAACCGAACTTGAGAAAATTGCTCGGAAACTCAAATTGCTCCTAGTTCCCAAAGATCCATTGGATGGAAAGAGTATCATTGTCGAAATCCGCGCCGGCGCCGGGGGTGACGAGGCCAGCCTTTTCGCGGCCGATTTATATCGCATGTATGGCCGCTACTCCGAAAGCAGGAAGTGGAAAGTCGAGATTCTAAATTCAAGTGAAACTGAGGCCGGAGGCTTCAAGGAAGTAGTTTTCTCGATCAGCGGTAGAGGCGTATACGGAGATCTCAGATATGAATCTGGCGCTCATAGGGTGCAAAGAATTCCAAGCACGGAATCACAGGGACGGATTCATACCTCGGCGGTAACCGTGGCCGTGCTGCCTGAAGCCGAGGAAACCGATATCAAAATTCAGAATTCCGACATCAAGATGGATGTATATCGATCCAGCGGTCCGGGCGGACAAAGCGTAAACACAACCGATTCGGCCGTTAGACTAACCCACCTGCCATCGGGACTTGTGGTAACCTGTCAGGATGAGAAAAGTCAGATTAAAAATAAATCCAAGGCTTTTAGAGTGCTGCGGTCCCGCCTGTATGAACTGGAGGAATCAAAGAAACTAACGGAAAGAGCTGCCGATAGAAAAAACCAAATTGGCTCCGGAGATCGCTCGGAACGAATTCGCACTTACAATTTCCCTCAAAACAGGATTACCGACCATAGAATCAACCTTACGCTCTATAAACTGGAACAGGCAATGCAAGGAGATTTGAGCGAAATCCTGGATGGATTAAAAATTGGCGCCCTGGAAAAATCACTGGCGAGCTGATGAAGCACTTGGCAACCAATCCGGACTTCCTGGTTCACCTGCCGCCGGGCGCTGCCCCATCTATTTAACAGAATCCGATTTAGCGGTGCTTGCTATACGAATACAGCCGCCTGCTTCCTGCCAAAATCAATGGACTCACACTTCGAAGACTGGCAAAATCAATGCCTATGACCATCCGAGAAGCCCTAGCCGAGGGCAGATTCGCAATGAAACAGCATGAAAGCAGCACAGCGGAGCTGGATACCTGCCTGCTTCTGGCAAATGCCTGCAAGCTCGACAAGGAACATCTATATATGCGCTTATCGGAAAGCTTGGATGATACAGTAGTTGCGAAGTATCGACTTGCGATTAGGCGCCGTGTTTCCGGCGAACCTGTTGCTTGGATTCTCGGTAGAAAGGAATTCTGGGGCAGAAATTTTTCCGTGGGTCCGGGAGTTCTTTGTCCCCGACCGGACACTGAAACGCTCATCGAGGCCGCATTAAATACCATGGACGAATACGGTTCCAAGGCTCGCCTCCATGATTGCTGCTGCGGCCCTGGAACTCTTGCATTGACACTTGCCGCAGAACGGCCTAATTGGAATATATCCGCATCGGATATTTCTCCCATTGCCAAAGAGCACTTTGAGAGAAATAACCAAGAGATAGGCAGTGGAAACGTAAGGTACTTTCATTCCAACCTACTCGAAAATGTGCCGGGAAAATTTGAGATTGTTGTTTCCAACCCGCCGTATTTAACACCGGCAGAGCTTAGCAGGCGAAAAAAACAAGAATGGCGGGAACCGAAGCTCGCCTTAGATGGCGGCGATCGTGATGGCCTGAGAATAATTCGCCGCCTTGTTTCCCGCGCCTGGGCCAAAATAATGAATAAAGGAGCATTGTTGGTGGAAGCTGCTCCCATGCAGATGCGCAAAATACATCGGCTACTATCGGATACCGGCTTCCAAAGCATCCGGTATCGCTGCGATCTTGGCGGCAATACTCGCGTGGTGATTGCCAGAAAGGAAGTCGGATGAGCCTGATTGCCGACACCCTAATACTCAGTAAGGCGGAACTTGAAAGCGAACTTCGCCGATTTGCAAGTCGCCTAAGCATCTATCCACGCACGGAGCGTAAAAGCATACTCAAGGCCCTTCACTGGTCCCGGAAATTGCACGAGGGGCAAAAAAGAGCCTCGGGAGAACCCTATATAATTCATCCTGTCCGAACTGCGGAAATACTGGTTGATTTCAAGCTGGATTCACAGACTATAAAGGGGGCTCTACTTCACGATGCCCTGGAAGACACAGAGGCAAGCAAAAACGATATCATCGAGAATTTTGGAAGCGAGGTGACCACACTTATCGAGGGAGTTACGAAAATCGACGATGTGGCCGTCGGAACTAAGGCAAGGAAGGCGGAGTCCCTTAGAAAAATGATTTGGGCAATGGTTGACGATCTAAGAGTTATATTTATAAAACTCGCTGATAAACGCCACAACATGCATACCCTCCAATACATCTCCGAAGATACTCGACGCTACAGTATCGCTCGCGAGTGCTTGGAGATTTATGCCCCTATGGCGGGAAAATTGGGGATGAGTTCGCTTAAGTCCGAATTGGAAGATCTCAGCTTCAAGTATTTGCAGCCCGATTCCTACACCCTAATCCGCGATCATGTGGCGTTCAAAACAGAAGAACGCAAACTCTATCTTGAATATATTCAGGGCGATCTCCTACAAGCCTCCGCAAAGGCGCATGTAAAAATAGATGTTTCTACCAGAGCCAAGCACTTTTACTCGATTTATCGCAAAATGAAAGACAGAGGCAAGAGTATCGACGAAATCTACGATTTTCTAGGCGTTCGAATAATCTGCGAATCAGCAGTTACCTGCTATACGATACTTGGTGTGGTGCACAGCCTCTGGGCCCCTCTCGAGGGCCGATTCAAAGACTACATCGCATGCCCGAAGAGTAATGGATACCGCTCGCTCCACACCTCGGTTCTTACCCAAGGCGGCCGTCCATTGGAAATACAAATCAGAAGCCAATCAATGCATGAAACAGCTGAATATGGCGTTGCCGCACATTGGGGCTACAAGGAAGGCGGAGGAAACAAAAAACTGGGGGCCAGCCGCCTTGCTCTGGTAGAGCAGCTAAGGAATCTGAGGGATGAAGGCCAAGATGATGATGCAGGCAACTTCCTCGATGCAATAAAGCGCGATGTGCTGCGGGATTCCATAATTGTCTATACCCCGAAAGGAGAGCCGATTGAATTATCTGAGGGATCGACAGCCATAGACTTCGCGTATCACATACACTCCGAAATCGGCAATCATTGCATGGGAGCCAAGGCAAATGGAGCAATCATCCCCCTAACCCGCCCGCTTGCAAACACTCAGACCATTCAGATTCTCACTGCAGCCAATGCTCATCCCCATGTCAACTGGCTCAAACATGTCCGCAGCGCCCGCGCTCGCAACAAAATCCGTTCCTGGTTGAATCATCACGAGGCCGATGTTATAATCGACCGGAACATAGTCGCCCGCAAAAAAAAGGCTGCCGTCCCGCTCAGGGAGGCAGGAAAAAGCAACAAGCCCGAAACAAGAGTTCTCGATTTATCCAAGGTTGGAATCAGTATAGCCAATGAAAAAAATGTGATGATAAAGATTAGCCGGTGCTGCTCGCCATCCCCTGGCGATAAGATAATTGGCTACATATCCTACGGTCGCGGCATCATCGTACATAGCGAGAATTGCCCAAACCTCAGGGGCATTGCAAACTTCGAAGACCGCCGAATTCAGGTGAACTGGGAAACCGCCAACCCTGGCAACACCCAAAGATTCCGAATACACTCAAGGTATACGCACGATCTTTTCAGTGAAATAGAGGGAGCCATTCGCAAGTATCACGGCCATCTGATATCGGGCAGCCTCGACGAAACCGAACGGGGAGAACTCGAGGGTTTTTTCACTGTGGAGGTGGAAAGCATTGATGATTTTGGGAAAATATCCAGGAGTATCAGAACAATCCCATCGGTGCTATCTATTCTGAGAGTACAGACCCCGCAGAATAACTACTATGGATAGCCTACGGTGGAGCTTCATATAGTATTGCATCAACCCGAAATACCACAAAACACGGGAAGCATAGGCAGAACCTGTATGGCGGTGGGAGCCTCGCTTCATCTGATTCATCCTCTAGGCTTCTCAATAGACGACAAACTTCTAAGAAGGGCGGGTTTGGATTATTGGCATCGGCTCAGGCCCAGCATATACGAAGACTGGGAATCCTTTCTCAGTGCAAATAAGAATCCCTCGCTATGGTGCCTCACAACAAAGGCATCCCAAAGTTACGATGAAGCCCAATTCAAAAATCCCATCTACCTGGTATTTGGAAAGGAAACCTCGGGACTGCCCCTGAGCATACTCGGCCGCATCCCGGAAAAATGCCTTAGAATACCAATGCTCAAAGAAGCCAGATCGATAAATCTTTCGGTTGCGGTTGGGATTGTGGCCTTTGAGGCGCTAAGACAGCATAACTTCCCCAATCTTCACAAAGAGGACCCCAAAAACCGCCTCCCGCAATAGGTTGAAATCCGAGCCTATCTAAGCCAGGACGGAATCACCAAGTCCACCATCTGAACTCCATTGATATCCGCAACATAAACCCGTCCTGTCCCTGGAATAGCCTCGGCCGCCGTGGCAAAAACATCCGGACTCCTCGATGCAATAAATGGCCGCTCCGGATTCTTCACATTTACAACAAGGAGTCCTTCGGGGCCGCTGCTCAAGAAGGCATAACCCTCCGCAACGGATATGGAGCGAGCATGTTCGGCTGGCATAAGCGATAATAACTCCATGTTTCCCGAATGCAAAAACGCGTAAATCGCCATCCCGAAATCCCCAACGACATAAAGCCGATTTTGATAGATGCGTAAATCCTTGATGCCCTCAAGTTCCAAGCGCGCCAGTTCAACAAGATTCTCGATTCCGTAAATTCTGAGTTCCCGCTTATCGGCCGCGGCGGCGAATAACTCCCCAACGGAAACTATCTTCGCTCCTGGAAAGGAAATCTCAATAGAATCCGCCCCCTCCTCGGAGAACTGCAGCAAAACCGGATTCATTCCCTCAAAGCCCGCTATAACCCGCATGCCATAGATATCAACATCCATCGCCGGGCCAATTGAATCCTCCAAAATCGAATCACCCCAGCTATTGCTCTGCGGCAAACGGCCGTAAACGCTCAATCCGTCAATCGCATCGGCAACGGCTAATAAATCACCCATAACCGCAACTTCAATTGCAAACGATGATTGAATTACCTGAGCCAGTTCTCCAGCCTCGCTTCCGCTATTGAAAATCTGAACTCCACCCTCATGGTCTGCAACAACCAGCTCCCTGTTCGAAAGCGCCAGGCCATACGAATAACCCTGGGTTTCCCATCCCGAACTCACAAATGAGTTCCCTACCAGGTAGGTTTGAATAACCGCTATCCCTCTATCCGTGCTAGCGTATACATAGTCGTCCTTGAATTTTAGCCGCTTCAGCCTGCCGAGTGGAGCGTTTTCAAAAAAGGTTGGCTCGCCCGGATTGTCCACATTGTAAAGATCCAGGCCTCCATCAATCCTTGAAACAAAAATATAGCTGCTCTCGATAGTGAGATAAGCCGCCCGCGCATCCGATATTTTGGAAAAACTCCTAGGCTCTCTCGGGTTCGAAATATCGAGCACCAAGATGTCTCCAGCGGAATCAATAAGGCAGGCAAGATTGTCTTTAAGCTCGATAGATCGCACATCGCCGATCCTCACCGTGTTAAGCAGGGTGGGAGCCTCGGGGTTTTCCAGGCCGATAACAGCCAGGCCTCTTGAACCGGCGGGAATGAGCATTGTAGCGTCCAAAATTTCTAAATCGTAGGCATTGAATCCCTCAAGAACACCGATGCGCTCCGGACTGCGTACATTCGAAACATCATATATGCGCACCCCACGCAGCTCATCGGCGATATACGCATACTTGCCGCGAACACCAACCGCGGCGGCCAGCCCGGCGAGCCTCGAACCGACAACGAAGGGCCTTGTGGGCGCAACGATGTTAGCCACCAAGAGGCCCTCATCCCTATCCGAGATATAGACATAATCTCCCCTAACAGCAACCCCCACGGCTCTCTCGGTTTCTACTAATCCAACGGCTGCCGGTTTAACCGGATCGCTGATATCGATAATCCTCAGCCCATCGGGTCCGGCAGCCACGAAGGCGTAATCTCCTTGAACGTGAATATCCTCCGGAACCAAGCCCTCATAGCTGGCAACCACCTTGAAGCTTTGTTTTGGCGACAGCAGGGTTCGCGCCGAGGTAGGGTTGCTCAGCCTTTGCGGAAACTCTGCCGGAGCAATTGCATAGGAATAGTTAATTCCATAACGCGCCTTGCTGTCCACAAAGCTAGTTTCGCTTAGGGGAGGGCCTAGAGGCGTGAAATCACCGCTCTCTTCCGAACGGAATACAAGGTATTCCCGCGTTCCGGGTATACTCGGCCATCTCAATTGAACCTGCCGGTACTCTCCTGTGGCAAGGGGCTTCAGAGTTTCCCCCGAGAGAGGGATGGCCCGCGCCACATGGGAACTGAAACTGCCGCGCGCGCTGCTTACAAGAAGCTGGAATTCATAGAGTTCTCCATTAATCAGCGAATCCACAACCAACTCGCCGTTATTCTCCGTTGCAGCCTCTATCTTCGATTCCCCTCTCCCATTGCTCAACTCGATTATTAGGCCGTCGGCATCGGGCACCGAATCCCAATTGAGCTTGGCCGATTCATCTAGGCCAAGAACCTCGAAACTGGGAACATCACTCTTGCCGCGGGATATAGGCAATGCCATCTCGGCTATCTCGCCATTGGCGCTTGCAATTGTGAGATTCAGTTCCACATCTTCTTCAAAATTTTGCATGTGAAGCGGAATCGAGAAGCTTCCATCGCGGGCCAATCGAGTTGAACCCCTAATAAGCTGGTCGGTCAATCTGACATCCGCGGGCCGTATCATCCAGGCCAAGTCTTCAAGCCCTCCGTAGTCCGGAATGTCCTCGTACGGATCTATCACCGTACCCGAAGCAAAGATGCCCGCGGCCCCATAGCTTGTACCCTGGGTGGGGAAATCAAGCATTAAGCGCGGCGGCAGGCGGCCATCCCTAAGATGAAAATTCAACCTGGTTTTATTGCTGTTCTTGTCTTCGGCCTCGAACTCCAAGGAGAACGAACCCGTTTTATCCGCTAAATCTATGTTGAAAGAGAATAGCCCCTCATCATTGAAGAATACCGTTCTGCGGTTTTCGGGCATGGAGGAAAGCCACCAACTGAGTTTCTTAACCTCGCTAAGAGCATCTTCCCCATTCGGATTCATGCCTATCACACCGGCAACTTCCATCTGGTTCAGATAGAACCCGCCGTCTATGGGTCCCCTTACATCCAAATAGGGTCCATCGCCAGCATTTTCCAACCTTATCGAAGCCTTATCCGCCCCATCCCCGTATATCGCCCTAACCTCCACAACGATGGGCTCCGAGAATCCCAGGGTTGAAAAGGCAAAACTGAATATGCCATCGGGATATAGGTTGGCGGGGCCCTGCAAATCCAGGGCGTCAACCTGCCACTCGATTCTCAGAGGCGAGCCCCCGAAGCTGCCTGCAACCTCAACCGCGGAACTGTAGAACGAGCCATCCGTGGGAGACTTGATTCTGATGGGAGCCCGGGGCAGGGCGGGCACTGCGGCAGGAGCGGGAACCTCCAGGGGCGGGGCTGGGATAGCGGCGCCAGGCGGAGTTTTAGGAGCCGGCAAGTGAGGGTTTATTGAAAAAACCCGCTCATCGATTCTTCCCGCCTTATCGCTTAGCCGAAGCCTGAGCGTGAGGGGGCCGTAATCTTCGGCAATGGGTATCAATTGAACAAAAACCCCGGTGCGATGGAACATGATATATTCCATCTTACCGAGTTCGGGGATACTCCAACTAAGCGTATCGGCGCGAGCGCTATCGACACCGGCATCGGGCGGGAAATTTACCCTGCCATGAATCCACAGAGAATTCCCGTGAACTACGGTTCCCACCGGCTCAATTATCTCTAGCCGCGGTCCGGATTCCGAAGGCTCAACCGTCTCCTCGGCGCAAAGCCCAACCAGCCCCGCGGCAGCTACGAAGGCCAAAACGACCCTTCGACTTAGTTCACCTCTACACATTCACGCATTAGGGAACGGGTGTAAGCTTGAATTTCCCATTCGAATCACCGGTATGAACAACTCCAAAATTCCTTGGGGTTCCATTATCCGGAAATTTTACGGTAAAAATTACTTCCTCTTCCTCCGCGCCGTCTATATCTTCATCAGCTATAGTATAGGCGTATTTATACTTCAAGAGGTTAGCCGCCGTGGTGTCCTTTGTTGAAGTCAAAGGCTCCAAATCCCGTCTACTCCCTCCAACCCCCACTTCGAAGCTGACTTGCGGATCATCGCTCAGGGCCGGTGTAGCGGCAACATTGAAATTCAGAACCACATTGTCGCCTTCCTCTGGCGTATCAGCACCACCTGCGTTACCGGAGTCTTTCTCCAAGCTTACTGCAACTTCGCTTATGATGGGGAGGCAGGTTACCGAACTACCATCGGTGGTTCTGGTAACAACAGATCCGGCATCACCTGCTAAGTTTTTATATCCACTAATACTAAAGGGTATCGGGTTGGTAGTATAGGAATTCGGTATATCCACACTGGCGGTAAACTCTGTAGCAGAGGTTGTCGTTACAGTGGCATTCTCGCCCGCGATAGTTATAGTTATAGTTACCGCATCTCCTAACGGAGCCAAATCCTGATTGGCTGTAATACTTAGTTCAACCTCATCTCCGGGGTAAGCGCCGGTGGAAAAACCGGATCGTTTCGATTCTATCGATACAGTCGTCAGGCTGAGTGTTCCGTGAACAAACTGAACCTTTTGAATGCCTGTGGTGTCAGAATCGAAATCAAATTCATCCTGATTCGCCGTTGTGGCATTTCCTAGTTTATCCCTCGCCTCAATATCTATTGCCAAATCACCACTTGCCGCCTGGGAAGCACCTGTTAACGGAACTTCTGCCGTGTATTCTAACTTATCTCCATCTGAACTAGAGGTGAAACTGCCAATGGAGATGCCGGCAACCGTTCCGCTTAAGCTAGAAGTATCAATACCGACTCCTGCATCCTCTAACTTGAACCCAAGGGTAACGCTGTTGTTAACTCCAACATATCTCCTGCCGTTGATCGTGGTAATGGAGAAATCGCTAAATACCGGCCCCTCTGAATCCTCTCTTATGAGCCATTCTTGTTCAGCCTTAATTCCTTCGCTGTCTATTGCAATAAGCTTAGCCGTAACAGTTTCTCTTCCCTTAGTAAAAACACTACTGGCATCTGCACTAGGGAGGGTATAGTCAAAACTGTAAACCTTAGTACTTTCCACTTGTATAGGACTAAGAGTTTGGATGGTCGGGCTGGCGCTGTCGCCGCTTAATTCCAAGTTGAGCGAATCGAGCCCAGGGGCTTCCGGATTGTTAATCCTTACTTTGCCCGTAAATCTGAGTTCGGAATATTTGCTGCCCCTACTATCTTCTGGGGACTGAGAGTAGAAACTATCAGAATTCCCCGTGTAGTAATGATCATCAAAAACCGAGGGCTCGTCAGTATTTATTATGGGATCGGGAGCTTGTGCAATCAAAGTTTTATCGATACGGGTAGTATTACCGTTCTTATCCGTGGCGATAATAATTAAAAGGAGATTACTGCTATTCTTAACTTCGGAATCCCATAGCGTAATATTACATCTGAATGTATGATTCTCCCTATCGTAACTCAGAAATTGGTCGCCATTTCGCGATTCAAGCCGGACTTTCGTGTCATCTGCTGTATTAAGAGTGCTATCTATTCCGAGTGCGCTAATCTGAAGCTTAAGCGATGATAACTCATCGTCTTTATCTTTCTGACTCTCCGAATTACCTAATTTTCCTTCAATTAGAATCGACTCCTTAGGGTCATAAGCACTTCCTGTGGGCGAAGTTAGCTCTAAGTAGGGCCCTTCGCTGCGAGTCAATTGGCGAGTTGTCTTAGACTCATTCCCATTCCTATCCACAGCCGTGATGGTAATGAGCATAATTTGCGAGGTATACTCGGTGGTATCGATTTTTATAGTGAAGCTTCTATCCCTGGACTCATACACGAAATCTTCACCGGAAATCGTCCCAAAATCAGTATCGGCCTCATAGCCGCCATCCGAATCAATCTCTATTTTACCTCGATGGCTTAGGCTGGTGGACGCCGCTACCGAGAGAGAGCTAAGAGAGCCCTTGTTATCTCCTGATTCCAGAGCATCATCCTTTACATTCCCTTTTATTATTACCTGGGACATATACACACTGTTCTCTTCTGGATCTGTGATAACAATTACCGGATTTATGCTGTCTTCTACAGCGAAAACTATTTTCTCGTTTATTGGATTGAAGCAGGATGTTAGAGCAATCGCCGCAAAGAGAAAAACAAGGCTAAGCTTTTTCATATTGACTCTCCTCCATTTTTCATATCAATTCTCCTCCAGATACTGCGCGCCCGTCGGCTCTAAGAGCTCGGCGGACTTATCATCCTCCGTCACGCCCAGGTAATCGAAACGGGCCGCCATAGTGGGATTAATCCTAGCCAGAATTCGACTGTATTCAGCAGCCAAATCGAAATTCTCCAGCTCGTAGTAGGTTCTTGCAATGTTCAGCAGAATGCGGGCATATTCCGAGGAGCTGTTATCGCCATTATCCTCAAATACCCTCTCGGCGTCGTGAAAAAGTCTCAGGGCATTCTGATACTCCTCCCTCAAGTAATAGACATTGGCCAGGTTCACCTTGGGCGAGATATAGTTTCTATCCCGAGCCAGCGCGTTATTGAACGCCTCTTCGGCGCGGTCGAAGGCTCCAAGACGCGCGCTCACAATTCCATAGGTATTGTAGCTGGATTTGTCGCCCCTGATTTCGGCATCGCTCTCGAAGCTGTCCATTACCAGATTTGTAACCCTTCCCAAATCCTTGGTGAAATCCGTGAAAATTCGAGTTCTATCGCCGTATTGGAGGCCAAGATCGCTTTCCTGGAAACCTACCGGGCGGTATACCTGCTGCGCCTCGTTCGTAAAATACAAACCAAGCGAATCCGTATCTACATATAGATGAAATTCCTCCGCGCCGGATCTCCAAGCGGATAGAAAGTCGTCTTCTCCAATGTAGGTAATCTCCAAGGGCACCCAGAGAATGCCGTTTATGGCTACGGTCATATCCTTTTCCGGATGAACCAGGCGGTAATCCCGGGCAGGAACGCCCGTTGAGAATATCGAGTAGATGTGTCCCGGCGCGGTGATGAAACCGGTTGGTATTCCCATGGATTCGAGCATGGCGTTGAAGAGCACCGTAAGATCGTCGCAGTCGCCGGCCAACTTGACAAGCGTTTCCCTAGGAAGGTTAACCGTATCCACAAAGTTGATATTTCCCTTGGCGTCCTCATAAGAAAGGGTGGGATCTTTCTGGTATACAGAGCCAAGTTCGGTTAGGCCGTAGAACACCTGTATGGCGGTTTGGACCGCCTCGCTGTAGCCCAGATTAACCATGTCCTTGGTAGCCTGTCTTAGAAAACTGTTGTAATTGGCAAGCGCGCTGTCGCCCGAGGTTATGAAGGCGGCTACCTTCCTATCATCATCCCAGGTAAGGGAATTTTTATCATAAAGATCGTATACCACCGGCGTTGTCTGGGAAGCCTTGCGGGATCTCAACGTGTAATCCACCCTTACTTCGCCGGTTAGGGGGGTTATGCCCTCCAGTGAGAATATGCTCTGATCGAAAGATGCAATCAGCGGCACCGTTTTCGATTCACCCGGCCCAAGCTCTTCGAAACTGGCAACTTCTGTAGCTATATTCATATAGCCCGGCTGAAAAAAAGACACCTCCAGATTTGTAAGCGGATATTTCTCGGTATTTGTCATGGTTATATCGCCTATCGAGTTTTTCACATAGTAGCTCTGCATCGCCGCAAATATATTGTCTATACGCGGATTGCTGAAATCTATCGATTCGATTTGTGTTTTAGGATCGTCCGGGTCCGCCCCCGTTCTATAATCCAGTGAAAAACCAAGACCAAACGAAAAACCGTTGAATCTTACAAGCGGCGAAAAAGAGCGGTTATATCTCAAAGTCGGGTGAAAATTCAGCGAGAGGTTATACGAGGGGTTGAACACCAATCGCCCTCCCAGGGACACTTGGTAATCCCATGAGCCGGATGGATTCTCCGACATTGGATCCAACTTGGGGAATAACGAAAGCCCTCCTCCTGCTTCTATATCTCCCCCCACCTCGAATTGCTTATTGAATTTGTGCAGGTAGCCCAGGCCAGCCGTCAAATAGATGCGAGAGTTGTCAAATCTATGCAAAAGCTCGTTTCCCGCGCCGTACTCCGCCTTGGTTGCAACAAAGCCCAGCCGAACCAGCGGTTGCAAAACCGGCGCCCCTCCCAAGGGGAACCTTCCTAAAAGCGATACGTCCACTATCGAAAACTCACCCCTATAATCCGTTCCAAAAAGAACCAAGGGCGAGAGTAACTGAACCTCTGCTCCCACCGAGGCCGGAAATCGATATACTTGGTTGTAATTTACCGAGGATTCTTGAGCGAAGCCTACGGTGGATAACACGGCGATAAGAATCGTACATTGTAGAAGCTTAATAAATAGAAACCTCGACATTGATTCCCCCAGTTTTGAAATCAAAGTATTCATCGGGCGCCACTTCTGCCCATATTGTACACACGGAGGCAGCTGTTGTCATGCGATCTGGCGGATATATTTCATGAATTCGGGGGTATCTTGCCTCGTAATCCGCACAATGGAGGCTACTACGCTGTATGCCGAGTATTACCGATTCAACTTGCGTGCTCTCTTCCTACGATTAGCAAGATAGGCCCGCAGTTTTTCGGCGCAGCGAAATAGCTGGTAGAGGATTGGCCTATATGAATAATCCCAGGCGCCTAGGTAATGAAGAATCGCGCCGCCAAACCCGCTCTTGAAGCGCCAAAGCCCGTGCATGGGGTGGTTCGGGTTACTCGAAGGGGGGATTCCGAAGAAATCGTACTCCCCTGCCCCCTCGGTCTTCGCATCTAGAATTGCGGTCCATTGGAGTAGGTGGTTGGGCATCAACTCGCGCTTTAATCCACCTGAGGCGCCGTACATGTATGTTGCCCGGTTCCCGAATCCGGCAACGATTATGCCGGCCAGCGTGTCCCCGCGATGCTCGGCGATGTAGAGAGAGAGCCGCGGCTCTGCCGCGGTTCCGTTGATTTCAAATAACCTTTTGTAATAGGCCATCTCGTGTACAAGAATTCTGTCTCGAGCGGCGGTTTCCTGATATAACCGATGCCACCGGCTTAGCCGGGCAATGGCCGGCTGGCCGGTATAACGCCTTATCACCACGCCCCTTCTAAGCGCGAGCCCGATATTATAACGGGTTTTCCTGTGCATATTCGCAAGCAGCTGTTTTTTGTCCGCGGAGAGATTCAACATCACCGTACTCTGAGGCTGTACGCGATGCGGGGCGCGGCGCAGTGGGGAATCTAGTTGGGCTATGCGGCCGAGCCTTGCAGCCAAATCGAAGCGAAGAAAAAAGCATGCCCCGCCGAGATGGGGCCTTAGCTCAGTTGCTAACGCGCATAGCAAGTTACTTAGCTCCTCACCTTGCAGATTGCCTGGAATCCTCGGGCCGTATGGTATGTAAGCAAATTGCAGCCCCGGACGCAAGCGGCGAAGCAGTAAGAGGAACCTACCGCTTAGCGCATTGAATTCCCAGTGAAAGGCGAGGGGTGTCCAGCTGGGCCCCGCCCGAAATTTGCCCCAAAACTCACTTTGCAGTATGTTCCCCGAGGCCTCCAGCTCCGAAATCGCTATAGACCTTAGCGATAGGGAATGCTGCTTCCCGGCGCCAGGGGTCATTTAGACGCCGATTCTTCTGAACGCCAAAAGGCGGGCTTTAGATGCCGGATTACATGGTTCTCCGTATAGCCCATCTTGGCTATCATTACCCTACCCTTCCCTGCAGCACCCTGCTAGTCCGCAATGGCTTGCCAGCCAGCCAAAGCCTCCGGCTCTCCACATAGAGTTCGCCCCCCTCAACACGAATTCTGGTTTGAAAGAAGCGGTCGATGGAAATCTTCTTGGCAGGAGGAGCGGCTTCCAAACTGCCTTCTAGAAAGACGCGATCGCCGGGATTGGCGCGCGGCATCAGAACTTCAAGATTTTTCCGCTCATCTTCAGCCGCCAGGAGCATTCCCTCGCTCCTAATCCCTCTCAGCTTGGCGGATTTCAAATTGTAAGCAAGCACAATCGTCTTGCCTAAAAGCTCTTCGGGCCGATAGCAATCCACCAGGCCCGAGCAGATTGTGCGCAAACTGCCTGAACCGTCATCGAGCGAAACAACATAGAGCTTGTCGGCATTCGGATGCAATTCAACCCCTAGAATTTTCGCCGCGCGCAGATCGATATCAGCAAAATCATGCCTGCCCGCGCTACTAGCATTTCCTCCACCCTCGTGTTCTACGCCGTCTGGTCCTTCAGGCTTCTTGCTCCCCATATCGCCATGCTCCGCATCGCTGCTCCCCGCCACATTCTCGCGCCCGGTCTGCGCGCCGCGAAAGAGTTCCCGAAGCTCCGAGATTCTAGCGTCTTCCAGCCTATCGAAGAGTATAGCGGGTTCGAAAATCTCGAGCCTTCCTTCAACACTGCCCAGCACATCCCAGGAATCGCTTGCTAAGCCAAGCCAGCGCGCAATCTTCTGCCCCACCCTAGGCATGTACGGTTTCACGAGAATGGCCAAGTCCCGCACCAAGAAGCACAGAGTTCTTAGCAGCAGCTCGGCCTCCCTAGGCTTCTCAACGCGTGTGCGCCAAGGCTCGCCGGCCTGGAAGACTCGATTTCCCAGATCGCAGAGGGAAAAAATATCGCGGAAGGCGCCTCGAATCTCCGCTCGATTCAGTTTATCGCCAATCTGGAGCTCGAATTTTCTCACCTCCTCCCAAACCGGTTCATCCACGGCTCCAGAGGGTAGCTTCCCAGCGAAAAACCTCCACACAAAGGAAAGAATTCGATTCACGAAATTCCCAAGATTGCCAATAAGCTCCCCGTTAACCTTCTCCTGGAAATCCGACCAAGTGAACTGATAATCCGAGTTCTCCGGCCTATGAAAGAATAAGTAAAACCGCCAAACTTCCGCCGGAATACCCGTATCCATGCAGTCATTTCCGAAAACTCCCACCCCCTTGCTCTTCGAGAATTTTCCATCCTCGTAATTTAGATACTCCGTTGAACTCATATGGCGCAGCATGGTCCAGCGCTCGCCCGAGGCAATCTGGGTTGAGGGGAAGACTATCGTATGAAAGGGGATATTGTCCTTTCCCACAAACTGGAACAACTCCGTATCCCCCGGGCTTCGCCACCACCGCTCCCAATCTTCCGTTAAGTCCGCCGTAATAGAAATATATCCGATGGGAGCATCGAACCAGACATAAAAAACCTTATCGCGAAACCCATCTTTCGGAACTGGGATTCCCCATTGAAGGTCTCTGGTAATCGCCCGCTCCTTCAGGCCCTCTCTAATCCAACCCTCGGTCATCCTTACCGCGTTATTGGTCCAGAAGCCGGACACCTCCCTCATCCACTCTTCGAGGTGTGGACGAAGCTTGGGCAAATCCAGGTATAGATGCCTTGTTTCCCGCAAAACCGGCGCCTCGCCGCAGATTCCGCACCGCGGTTTCACCAATTCCACCGGTTCCATCAGGGTTCCACAGCTCTCACACTGATCGCCCCTGGCATCCGCGCTTCCACAGTGTGGACACCCGCCGAATACATAGCGATCGGCCAAGAAGCGTCTGTCTTTCTCGCAGAAGAGCTGCTCTATCGTCCGTTCGCGGATAAAGCCGGCCTCGTCCACCTTTAAAAAGAGCCTCTGCACAATCTCAGTCTGAACCGGCTTGCTAGTCCGCCCAAAGTGATCGAAGCCGATTCCAAACCAACTATAGATATCAGCGTGAACTTTGAAATACCTATCGCAGAGTTCCTGGGGGCTCAGGCCCTCTTCAAGGGCCTTGGTTTCCGTGGCAGTGCCATACTCATCGGTTCCACATATATACAGGGTCTCATAGCCATACTGCCGGCAGAATCTCGCAAAGACATCGGCCGAGAGAACCTGGGTTAAATTCCCCAGGTGCGGAATATTGTTGACATAGGGGAGTGCGGAGGTAATTAGTCGTTTCTTCATATGATTAAGGATATCTTAGGCCTGTATTGCGCCCTTGGTCAACTTCTGCCCCGCGGGGTTGATTTTCTAGACCTGCCAACCTGCTTGATTCCGGGAATCGCGCCCTATCTGCTTCTTGAGATTCGTTCGAATTCGCCAGCCCCGGCCCTTGCCGATGGAACAGGCTGTGTTGGGGCTTCGGCATCACCTATATAAGCCGGCTTGGCAATTTCTCAGGAACCCCCAGGCCAGGAAGCTTGACTCCCGCAAATCTGCCATCGTATTCTAAGCGAGACTAGACGAGGGCCGGCATGTACGCGAAGAGAACCTTGACTCCCGCAAAGCTGCCATCGTATTTTAAGCCCTGGTTATATCAATAATCGCGTTTAATCGAGATATCGCGGAAAGATGATTCGGAGGTTTTATGGCGGAGAGCAAATTTACCCCTCAGAGTTCCGGCAGGCGCAGAATCAGCGGCAGCTTGGTTGTGGGCGTAGTGATAGCGGCCGTAGTGGCAATAACGGTGTTCTCAAGTTTTTACACCATCAACGCCAATGAGAGAGGGGTTGTTACACGCTTCGGAAAATTCAAGGCCACCGTTGAAGATGGTTTGCACTGGAAGTTCCCCCTGGGAATTGACAGCGTTTCGAAGGTTCCGCAAACGGTTCAGGCAAAGCAATTCGGGTTCAGAACTCTGCAGGCGGGCGTTTCAACCACCTACGATCAAAGCGATTGGTCGCATGAATCGGAAATGCTCACGGGCGACCTGAATATAGTTGATGTTACATGGATTATCGAGTATCGAATCACCGATCCGAAGGCCTGGCTTTTCAATGTTGATAACAGCCGCATCCCCGGAAGCCGAGTGGAAGATAATCGAGACAAAACCCTTCGCGATGTATCCCAGTCCGCTGTTAACCAATTAGTTGGGGATAGGGCAATTCTGGATGTAATAAGCTCCGCAAGGGTTAGTATCGAATACGAAGCCAAGCAGATGATTCAGGATACACTGGATTCTTACAATCTTGGGGTGAGTATAACCGAGGTGAAGATGCAGCAGGTGGTTCCGCCAAAGGGCGAGGTTCAAGATGCCTTTGAAGATGTGAACAAGGCAATACAGGACCGTAATAGGCTCATAAACGAGGGTGAGCGCGCTTACTACGCCGAGATTCCCAGAATAGGGGGCGAGGCGAAGCAGCTGATTGCCGAAGCGGAGGGTTATAGGCAGGCTCGGGTTAACCGGGCGCAGGCCGATGTGGCGCTGTTTAACGCTATCTACCAGGAGTATAGAAGGTCTCCCGCGGTTACAAGGGAGCGAATGTATTACGAGACTCTCTCTGAGATTTTCGCGGAGTCCGAAAACACGTATCTTGTAGACAGGGACCTTGACAACTTTCTCCCCCTGAAAAATTTAAATGGAGAAGCATCACAATGAGCAGATTAGTGAAGTTCATTATAATACTTGTGGTGATCGGATTAGTGCTGATGGCCTTCAACCCATTCTTCGTGCTGCCGGAAGGCGAGCAGGTGGTAGTAACTAGATTCGGAACTATAAATAGGGTGCATGTGGATGCCGGGTTAAAGGTGAAATTGCCGCTCGTTGATAGGATTACCCGTTATTCCAGGAAAATCCTCTCCTGGGACGGCGATCCCCAACGTCTACCTACCAGCGAAAATCAATTCATCTGGGTAGATACCACCGCCCGATGGAGGATAGTAGACGCTAAAACTTTCTATGAAAGGGTTACCGTAATAGATGAGGCTTACTCCCGTTTGGACAATGTTATAGAATCGGCAGTAAGAACCGTAGTATCTAAGTATCCGCTGAGTGAGTCTGTTCGCTCAACCAACAGCATATTGGAATCAGGCAGCGTTATCCTGGATTTTCAGATTGATGAGACAGCAGATAGAAGTGAAGAGACTCTGGATATAAACGCCGAGGAGGAATCAGAAGTTGACAACCTGCTCGCAACGGCCTTCACCCCTATCGAACTGGGCCGCGAGAAGCTTTCAAACGAGATGCTCGAACGTTCGCAGGATTCGATGCCCGAGTATGGAATCGAGCTTCTCGATGTCGTAATACGGCAGATACGCTATTCGGATGATTTAACCCAATCGGTCTACGATAGAATGATAAGTGAAAGGCAGAAGATAGCCACGGGCTATCGCTCTAATGGCAACGGCCTTAAGGCCGAGTGGCTCGGCAGGCTCAACCGCGATAGGGATATCACTCTCTCCGAGGCCAACCGTGAAGCCGCTCTAATCCGAGCCGATGGCGATGCGCAGGCGGCAAGAATTTATGCCGATAGCTACAACGTCGATCCGGAATTCTACAGCTTCTGGAAGGCGCTGGAATCCTACCGAGCCACTCTGCCGAATCAGCGCAAGGTGCTGAGCACGGATATGGATTTCTTTAGATACATGTATCAAAACCAAGAGTGAATCAAAGCTGATCATCGAACTCGCTTGAACCAGATGCTGGAAGGATTGACAAAGCGCCGGCGCCCGGAAAGCAGCAGATAGGCCGCAAAGCAGAGCGCAATGTAGAAAGCATAGAGTATCAGAACCTGGTAAGTGGGTATCATGCTTCCCCGCAGCGCGCCAAGCGCAGGCAGGTTCGCCGTGAGTAGAATAGGGCTTGCGGCCAGGAATGTAATACCCGCCGAGAACATGAAATCTCTGCTGGCCGGAGTTTCAAACTTAGGATCGACAATGCGCAGCAGGGCCAAACCACTGGGCAGGGTTCCGGTAGCCGCGCCGTAAACTAAAATCGCCCGCTGAAAAACATGGGTTTGGAACACCCTGCTAGAAAGCCAAATATGGGTGAAAGTAGTAGCCAGGCCTGTCAATATGCCAATAATGAGAATCGGTATCCAATACTTCGCCACAATCGCAGCGCTAATCGCAGCGATCGAAGATGCAACCATGAAATCGACGCAGAAGCCGCCAATCCTGGTTAATCTGTGATTATCAATCACGAATCCCAAGCGCAGGGAAAGCAGAATGGCCCTTACGCCCATCGCCGTAATGCCGCAGAAGATAAACATGATTGCCCATAAATTCGTTACAAGCCGCGCGCCGATACCCAGTAAACCCAGTAACCATGAGAGCGCGCTGAGTTCCAGGTAGGCAAGGAGATATGTAGCCAGAACCAAGACTGAACTGAAGGTGAAGGGGTCGATTGCCTCAGGTTCGGTGATATCGGCAACCTCGGAGGCTCTGTTGGATTCTCCACGGCGGAGCATTCCCTCCCGCACCTTGCTCTCATCTATGCGGGCCTTTTCATTTCGCGTACCCCAGCCCTTGCTAATTCCATAGTTAACCAGGAAAACCCCGCCAAAGCTGGCCCACACAAAGCCAAAGGCTCCAAATGTCAATCCCACGCTGCCAAGTCCCTCAAATCCCATTGTCTCCCAGCCGGAGCCGAAAGAAAAGGCCTGTCCGGGTCCTAGTGAAAAGCCAAGGGCGGCAAACAGGCCGAAGCCGGGGAAAAGATCTGGGAGAAGGGTTCGTATTAGAACAATTGTAATTATTGTTCCAAGAAAGCACTGAATGGCATATTGGCTCAAAACCGCTGTGCTTGTCGCAAGAACATCCCGGCTTGAACGTCTCCTCTCCTTGGTCACCCTGAGGGTCATCGCGATGAAGGAAATACTGAGGAAATGGTAGACGATGTTTTCAAGGCTCATCGTATCCATGCCGAAGCGGGGAAATACCCAGTTATAGAGTGGAAATAAAATAAAACCGGCAGTCAGCGCATTAGGTATGAGAAATCGTTGGAAAAATTTGATTTTGGATCTAATCAATGTTGCAATCAGCAATGCGCTGCCAAGTATGCCTAAGTCTATCAGGAACTGCCAACTAACAAAAGACAACTGTAACCTCCGATCCCATGGTAGGCTCAAAGGAACGCTTCATTCAAGTGCGGCGTCGATTAGCCGTAGTTCTGGCGCCTCTCGGTGTCTATTCCGCAGAATCGGCAGCCTCCGTTTCCATGCCGCTTCGGGCTCTTTCTTCGGCAGCCTTTCTAGCGGCCTCCTCTTCGGCATTTCTCCTTTCCTCCATCCGTTCCTTTATCGCCTTATTTCTCGCATCCCCGGAGCTTCTGGCTTTCTCGGATGGCTTCAAGTCCGCCACTCGCCTGGTTTCAAAATCCTGATTGCCAAGCTCATCGGATCTTATCAAATCCATCAGCTCGTCGCGCTCTATTGTTTCCTTATCTAGCAGCCTTACCGTAATTTCATCCAATAAACTGCGATGTTTTTTGAGTAGCGCCGCAACGCGTTCATAAGCATCGCCGATGATTCGAGTTATCTCCTCGTCTATGTATTTCTGCGTTTCCTCCGCATGTTCGCGTCCATGTCCATATGCTTCAGAGCCCCAATACAGGGCCGGGCGTTTATCGAGTGATACATTGGTGAATTTTTCGCTCATGCCGAATCTGGTTATCATCGACCGCGCGATATCAGTAGCTTGAACGATATCGTTCCCCGCGCCGGTGGACACCGTGCCATAGATAATCTCTTCCGCCGCCCGTCCGCCAAGGGTAACGTCGATGCTGCCGATAAGCTCCTCCCTGGTTTGGAAGGAGCGTTCTTCCTCGGGAACAGGCAGCATGTAACCCATCACCCCATAGCCTCTTGGCACTATCGTAATCTTTTTTACAAGGTGTTGGTCTGGAGTGAAAACATTTACAAGGGCGTGTCCTGTTTCGTGGTAGGCTATTAGCTCTCTCTCATGTGGATTTAGAAGTTTGTTCTTCTTCTGGAGTCCAATCGCCGCCTTTTCAATCGCCTCCAAGAAATCATCCCTGGAAACCTTCTCCCTGCCGAAACGAACCGCGAGCAGAGCCGCTTCATTGACGATGTTCGCAAGATCGGCGCCAGATAGACCGGCCGTTGCCTTGGCCACATCGGACAAGTCCAAACCCTCTTCCAACTTTACTTCCACCGAGTGAATGCGAAGAATGGCCTCCCTGCCCATCTGATCCGGCTTATCCACCGCCACCTGCCTATCGAAGCGTCCCGGCCGTAAGAGCGCAGGGTCCAACACCTCGGGTCTGTTAGTAGCAGCCAGGATAATCACACCGCTGGTTGAATCGAATCCATCCATCTCCACAAGAAGTTGATTTAGGGTCTGCTCCCTTTCATCATTAGTGGCAATAGAGCCGGCGCGGCTCTTGCCTATGGCATCCAGCTCATCAATAAAAATAATACAGGGAGCCTTCCCCCTTGCCTGCTTGAAAAGATCGCGAACTCGAGCCGCGCCCACGCCAACAAACATTTCTACGAAATCGGCGCCTGACATCCTAAAAAAAGTTACGCCTGCCTCACCTGCCACCGCTCGGGCAAGAAGAGTTTTTCCGGTTCCGGGCGATCCAACCAGGAGCGCTCCCTTGGGAATCTTGCCCCCGATACTCGTGTACTTAGCGGGGCTTCTAAGAAAGTCAACAATCTCTACAAGCTCGTCCTTGGCCTCATCGCAGCCGGCCACATCCTTGAATCGGGTTGTAAGATCGTTCTCGGCAACAATCTTAGCATTGTTCTGCCCGAAACTCATCACGTTAGATCCGCCGAGGCCTCCCATCCGTCGAACTATGAAGCGCCAAATAAGCAGCATTAGCACTATCGGAACAACCATTCGTAATAGCAAATCCAAGAAATAATTATTGGTTTCGGGTATGGCCCTATAAACCACTCCATTCTCGTCCATTAGCGAAATTAGGGTGGAATCGTCCGTTATGCGTTCAGATTGCCAGGACCTCAGCGCAGTCGATTCATCGTTGACAATCCCCTGCAACAGCGACTGTGCGCCGCCTTGATCTTCCTTTCTGAGGTAGGAATAACCTACCAAGGAAGAACCCGAATAATGCACCTCCTTGATAGATCCGTTAATAATCAATGCCTTGAATTCGCTATAAGGTATGCCCTGATCCCTGCTTCGGAGCGAGAACATATTAAAAGCAATTATCAATACTACGGCTAGAACCAGATACCAAAGGGAAAATCGGAACTTGCTTCTCGGGGGCCCCTTCCCACCGTTCGCCTTCTTTTTCGAATTCCTCAGCAGTTCCCGCCAATTGCCTCCGCTATTCTCTCTTTTATTCTCTTCGCTCATCCACTCCCCTATTAGTTCTTATTCTAGCCTTAAAGATAAGAAAAAAGGATACCTGGGGAAAACGTTTATGCATATGGGACATGAAATACAAGTATAATTAGGTTCCATGAACCTATTCGGCAAAAAAACAGATGGGAGAAGGAGCGAGAAAAAAGACCGCTTGGGAATCAAATCGACGCCGAATCGCTTCGATAGGATTACCACGGGCGGCGGGGATGCGGGCAGAAGCAGCCTAGCAGACGGATCGAGACGTCGAAAAGACGATCTAGTAATCGAAGTTCTTGGGGAAATCGATGAGACTCATTCCTTCTTGGGACTCCTGAAGACTGCTATGGAGAATCCATCCAAGAGAGACGAGATAGAGTGGATAGAGCACTGCCTCCTAACGATGGGAGGCATGGTTGCAAAAGCGCCCACGTATCCGAATACTGACAAGAGTCTGCGTGTTCTGGGAAACTCGGAGCTCAATAAACTGGAGAAATATCAGATGAAGCATATGGAGCAGGCGGAAATTCCAGCCGCCTTCGTTGTTTACGGCGATAACGAGGCTTCAGCCCGAGCCGATGTTGCCCGGGCGGTATGCCGCCGCGCCGAAAGACGCCTAGTTGCACTGATAATGGATAGGGGAATGACCGAGCTAGCGAGCGCCCAGATATTTCTGAACCGCCTCTCGGACTACCTATTCGTTCTCGCCCGAACTCTTTGAGGCCCTCTCGCCATCGCGTATCATCTCCATTCGATTAAGGGCGTTTATATAGGCCAATGCGGATGCCTCGATGATATCGGTAGACGAGGCCTTGCCATCCGTTACGATGCCGCCAAAATCCACCTGGATTTTAACCTGACCCTGTGCATCCTTGCCGCCGCCAACCGCCTGAATTATAAACTCCATCAGGCGTCCGTTCACTCCCGAGCATTCATCTATCGATTTGAAAACCGCATCGATTGGCCCATCGCCAACCTGCGTTCCAAGTTGAATCTCATCGCCCTTTCTTATTTGGACGGTAGCGGACGGGATTACCCGATTGCCTGTCCAGGTTTGAAAGAGTTCCAAGCGCCAACCAGTCGGAAACTCGCCAAGCACGGAAGACACCAGAGCAAAGAGATCCTCATCGAAAATTTCTTTCTTCTTGTCGGCAATGGCGATGAACTTCCGATAAAAGGTGTCCATCTGGTTTCCATGGAGAACTATGTTATATTGCTCCAGTTTCTCCTTGAGCGCATGCTTGCCGGAGTGGCGCCCCATAACCAGGGTTTGCGTATTGCGGCCGATATTCGCCGGATCCATTATCTCGTAGGTTTCGCGGTGTTTTAACACTCCATGTTGATGAATCCCTGCTTCATGACTGAAGACATTGTCTCCAAAAATCGGCTTATTCCGCGGAATGAGGAGGCCTGTGATGGTTTGCAAGAGCTTGCTTGTGGGATAGAGAAACTCCGTTCGCACATTGGTTTCCACATTCCAGATGTCCTTTCGCACCCCCAAGGACATTACCAGTTCTTCAAGCGCGGCGTTCCCTGCCCGTTCTCCAATCCCATTCAACGTTACCTCTACCTGATCGACGCCGGCCTTCACCGCGGCAAGAGAGTTGGCAAGCGCGACACCGAGATCGTTATGACAGTGAGCGGAAAGCATTACGCTCTCCCCGAGTTCCCGGATAGCCTTCTTGATGCCTGCCATGAGTTCTCCATACTCGTCCGGCATGGCGTATCCCACGGTATCGGGAATATTCAAGGTATTGGCGCCGGCGGCAACAGCCGTCTTGAGCGCCCTTAGCAGGAAGTTCCACTCCGAGCGGGAGGCGTCCTCGGGCGAAAACTCAATCTCTTCAAACCCCTGTGCGCGGGCGTAGGCGATATGCTCCTTAATCGATGCGATTACCTCGTCTTCGTTCATTTGCAGTTTGTACTTCATATGAAGCGGGCTTGTCGCAATAAATACATGAATCATCTTGTTGGGGCATTCGGCCAGAGAATCGCGGACAGCATCGATATCGGTTTTCTTACACCTGGCCAGTCCGGCGACAGTGGCATTCTTAACCGCCCTGCCGATTTTTTTTACCGCATCGAACTGCACAGGTGAAGACACCGGAAATCCGGCTTCGATGCGATCCACACCAAGTCGATCCAAGGCCTCCGCTACCTCGATTTTCTGCTCTACAATCATCGAAGCGCCCGGCGATTGTTCCCCATCTCTCAATGTTGTGTCGAATATTATAATCTTGCGAGCCATTATAAAGTCTCCTCATACCTTTTTAGTTTAAATTCAATCGATTCAACCAAGGCTCTCCAAGAGGCCTCGATAATATTCTGGGAAACTCCAACAGTGCCCCAGTGTAAATGCTCATCGGTACTGTTTATCAGCACCCTGGTAACAGCCCTGGTGCCCGCCTCTTCGTCTAGGATTCGAACCTTGAAGTCCGTCAGACGGATATCTCGTATCGATGGATAAAAATTTTCAAGCGCCTTATGTAGGGCCCGGTCCATGGCTTCCACAGGTCCGGCTCCTTCCGCCACGGTATGCTCAAAGGCCGAGCTAAGGCCATTTCCGCCTGCAATCGCTTCGGGAACCGAGACCTTGACAGTAGCCTCAGACCAGATTTCCCCCTTGTCATTTTCCCAGGTATGCACCCTAAATCCGTGAACCTTGAAGAATTCCCGGCGTTTGCCGGTTAGTGCGTCGCTAAGGAGTTCAAACGAGGCATCGGCGCCTTCAAAGTGATAGCCTTGGGATTCCAGCTCCTTAATCTTTGAAACAATGATCTTGGCATGGGCATCCTCGATTTTCATGCCCAAATCGCTCGCCTTCTGCAGTATATTCGATTTACCCGCCTGATCGCTAACAGGCATCCTGCGGCTGTTCCCAATTAGTTCCGGGGTGATATGCTCGTAGAGTTTAGGATTCTTACGTACGGCCGAAACATGAATTCCGCCCTTATGCGTGTAGGCCCTACTGCCAACATAGGGAAGACTCTCTTGGTGCGGCTTATTAGACAGCTCCGATACCAACCAGCTAAGGCGCGTCAAGCCTGCAATTTTTTCCGGAGCCAGGGTTTCATATCCCAGTTTGAAACTGAGGGTTGGTATGATGCTGCACAAATTGGCATTTCCACAGCGCTCCCCGAGTCCGTTTATAGTGCCTTGAACCATTTTTGCCCCTAGTTCAACAGCTACAAGCGTATTCGCCAGAGATAAATCGCCATCATCATGCGTATGGATGCCAATTGGCTTGTCGATGGCGGCAAGGGCCGCCTTGGAGGCAAAGCGAATCTCCTCGGGCAGAGCCCCCCCATTCGTATCAGCCAGGACAATCCAATCCGCTCCCCCGGCGGCCGCTGCTTCGAGAGTTTGAATGGCGTAATCGGGATTGGCCTTGAAGCCATCGAAAAAATGCTCGGCATCGTATACAATCTCGTCGCAGCGGGGTTTTAGGAATTCCACCGTGGAATGAATCATCCTCAAGTTCTCTTCGAGGGAGGTGCCCAAGGACTCCTTGACATGGAAATCCCAGGACTTGCCAAAAAGCGTGAAAACCGGAGTTTCAGCGCGCAGCAGCTCAGCCAAAATTTTGTCTTCCTTTGGCTTGGTGTTCTTCAACCGGGTAGACGAAAACGAAGAGAGTTTCGAGTGCTTCAGCCTCACCTTCTTCATCTCTTCAAAGTAACGTATATCCTTTGGATTCGATCCGGGCCAACCTCCTTCAATATATTCAAAGCCTATGTTATCTAGCTCTCGGCTAAGTTTAATCTTGTCCTCCACCGAGAAGTGCACACCGCTGGTTTGCCCCCCGTCGCGAAGGGTCGTATCAAAGAGTACTATTTTCCCATTGCTATGCATAATAAGAGCCTTCTCATCCTAGCATATCCATAATCCGGCAATAAGCCAACAAGGAACACAAAGAGGTCTATACTCTGGATTTGGCTTTGATAAGGAACATGCGATTGCAGGAAATTCGACTACTTTCGGGATGGCGAAGTTAGACATTAGATATCAGCTGAATTAGGCGCGGTTTTGCGAGAAGTTGAATCACAAATTGCGGCGTGTGAGGCTAATGAGATATCGAACGCGTTTCGGCCTTGCTAGGAACTTTTGGCAAGCTCTTGGCATTGCGGCACTTCGGAAAACCGGTGCACGCCAGGAAGGGGCCCCTCTTGCTCAAACGAACTATCATTGGACTGCCGCATTTCTCACACTTCAATCCATTCGCCTTTGGTAGGGAAATCGGCTTGCCGTCTCGAATCGGAAGCTCCCTTCTACAGTCCGAATTTGGGCACACCATAACTAGTCCACGTGGCTTGGACTTGATTTCCATCGGAGCGCCGCACTCGTCACAGTCTAGTTCTATGTCGGGCAAAAAAACCGGCTGCCTCTCAGCGTCCAAACTTGCGGTGACTTTGCAGTCCGGATATCCGCTGCAGGCATAGAATTCCCCAAAACGGCCCGACTTGAGCAGCATCAACCGGCCGCATTTTGGGCACTTCGCCGGCTCCTCATCGACTTTGTCGTCGTCATTGTCTTCTCCGGGGAGGGACATTAGGCCCCTGCACCTGGGATAGTCCGAACAACCCAAGAAGGCTCCGGATTTAGAGTAACGAATCACAAGTTCCTTATCGCATATCGGACATTTTTGCTCGCCTTCCCATACTCTGCCCTTCAGCGGCTCGGCACCTTCAATAGCCTCCTCTACTCGAACCGCGAAGGGCTTGTAGAAACCATCCACCAATTCGCGCCAGTTTACCTCGCCTCCCTCAACGGCATCGAGATTGGCTTCCATCTCAGCAGTGAAGTGATAGTCCAAGATATTCGGAAATTCCTTGAAAAGGATGTCGTTCACGGCAATACCCAGCTCGTTCGCATAAAAGCTACGCCTTTCTAAACGAGCATAACCTCTCTCGCGAATCGTTTGAATAATCGTAGCATATGTGGAAGGCCGGCCAATGCCCTGCCTTTCAAGAGTTCTAACCAGGGAAGCCTCGGTATAGCGATAAGGAGGATTTGTCCAGTTTTGCTCATTTCTCAAAGCATCCAAAACCAAGGTTTCGCCGCAAGCCAAGTGCGGCAGATTCTGATACTCCTCCTTTGCCTTCCGAATCTCCGGAATTAGCATCGTAAATCCATCAAAAAGCGTAATCCTGCCCCTGGCTTCGAATATCCCCCTAGCCGCCGTGAGCTTGATTGTAGTTACAGAATAACGGGCATCCTTCATCTGACTCGCTATGGTGCGCCTCCAAATCAGCTCATAGAGCCTGAACTGCTCATCGCTGAGAAAGGGTTTCATCAGGGCAGGCGTACGATTCACCGAGGTTGGCCGGATGGCCTCGTGTGCATCCTGCACCTTTACGCCGCCCCTAGGCTTAGCCCCATGAACCAGCGCAGACTCACGCAAGTATTGAGGGTGTTCCTTAGCAATCCAATCGCGAATCTCGTTCACTACCTCGTAATCTAATCGAGGCGAGTCGGTTCGCATATAAGTAATCAAACCCACGGGGCCCCCATCGATTTCAACGCCCTCATATAGTCTCTGGGCAATTTGCATAGTTCTGCGTAGGCCAAATCGCAGTTGGCTCGAGGCTGTTTGCTGCAGGGTGCTTGTAATGAAGGGCGCGGCAGGACGAGAGGAAGCCTCCTTTTTTTGAACCTCGGACACTATGTACTCGGCCCTTCGGAGGGCATTCTCCACTCGTTTTGCCTCGTTTTCCGCTGAAGAAAATTTTCCCCCCAAACCGAAATCCTCACCCTCCCAACTCGTAAGAGTCGCCACAAATGGCCTTGCATCTCCGCTAGCCGCATGCAGATCGGCCTCAATCTTCCAGAACTCCCGGGGTATGAAGCTTCCAATCTCACGCTCCTTCTCCACAATCAATCTCACCGCAACCGACTGAACACGTCCGGCCGAAAGTTTTCTGGCAACCTTCTTCCACAAAAAGGGCGATAGACTGAATCCCACAATCCTATCCAGCACCCTCCGGCCCTTCTGAGCATCCACAAGCCTCATATCAATCCGCCGCGGATTATCCAGCGCCTTGTTTATCGCCTTCTTCGTAACGGCCTGGTAAGTAATTCGCATAGCACGGTCATCACCCAGTTTGAGGGCTTCCTTCAAATGCCACGCAATCGCCTCGCCCTCGCGGTCCGGATCGGGAGCCAAATAAACCTCGTCGGCTTCCGCAACTGCCTTTTTCAGCTCGACTACATTCTTTTTTTTGCCTGGAATAATTATATAACGCGGCTCATAGTTATTTTCAAAATCTATACCGAAGGCCCTCTTCCTGCGGCCCTTGGATTCAATATCCCTTATATGCCCTACAGAAGCGTGTACGGCATAGTCGTGGCCAAGCATCTTCTTAATCGTCTTCGCCTTCGCAGGGCTCTCAACAATTATTAGTTTGCGCTTAGCAAATGGCCTTCCTCTCGAATCAGTATTTTTAGCAGATTTCTTAACTGGCATCCTTCTAAACCTCATCAATCTGAAACAATTATTCCGAATATACCGTAATTTCGCCAATAATCAAGTCCGCATTCTTAATCCGCGCCGGCTAAGCCAGAGCAAGCATAGCTTTGGCCAGCGGCCCTCACCAGTCCCTGCCCTAAATCAAGGCTCGCAAGTTTGTTCTTCTAGGAGGGATTCCAATCCGGCGCGCCAGGTCCATCCTACCGCTTTTGCGTTCACGCCAGGGCTGTTTCAATTTCGTGGGAGTCTATGTAGCCAAGAACGCTGGCGATCCATAAGAGCTAGGTGCTAAACTGCATTCCCATGGAAAGAATGCCGCTTGAACGCCTGCTGACGGAGCTAAACCCCTTGAGTATTCACGGTGATGCAAAAAAAAGCATCTCTTCAATAGCCTTCGATTCCAACTACAGCGATCCGGGCGCGCTTTTCTTCGCACTAAGCGGCGCCCATGTGGACGGACACCAGTACATCGACAGCGCCATCGATAGGGGCGCCCAAGCGGTTATGCACTCAAAGGCCCTTGCCGCCTACCGGCCTGGAATTACTTACATAAGGGTACCTGATACCAGAAGAGCCCTATCCCGAGTTTCGGCGGCCTTCTACCGGCATCCTTCAAGGGAACTCACAGCAATCGGAGTAACCGGAACTGATGGCAAGAGCACCACTGTTAGCCTTATAAGGCAGCTTCTGGTCAATATACCCACTGGTATCATATCCACCACCACATTCGGAATCGGCGGTGAGGAAAGAATAAATCATCTTCGTCAGTCTACTCCTGAGGCGCCCCACATACACGCCATGCTTCGGGAGATGGTGAACAAGAACCAGAGCCACGTAGCAATAGAGGCGACAAGCCACGGCCTCTCTCTCACCAATTGCCGCCTAGCCGACGTGGAATTTGATGTTGCGGTGTTTACAAACCTGAGTAGAGAGCACCTCGAATTTCACGGTAGCATCGAAAACTACCGGGAAGACAAGATAAGACTATTTCGAATGATGGCGGAATCTAGAAATCCCGAGGCCTTTGGAGTGGTAAACGCGGATGATGTGGCAAACGAGCACTTTGTTCGAGCCGCCGGCAAGAGAAAAATTCTTCGCTATAGCATCCGGAACCAAGAAGCCGACATCTTTGCCACAGAGCTTAGAGCCAAGCCTGACGGCACGGAATTCCTGCTCCATACACCGGGCCAAACCACGCAATCCGGAATCAAGCTGCCCGGTCTTTATAACGTTGAAAATACTCTAGCGGCGCTCTGCACTGCCGCTAAGCTGCAAGAAATAAGCGTACACGAACTCGCATCCAAGCTTCCCGAGCTACGGGGCATAAAGGGTAGGATGGAAGTCATTAGGGGAAGTATGGATTTTCACATACTCGTGGACTATGCCCATTCCCCCGGAAGCTTTGAAAAAGTACTCCCCTTCCTGAAAACCCTCTGCACAGGCAGGCTAATACTCATTTTCGGATCCGCCGGCGAGAGAGACATAGGGAAACGGCCTCGCCAAGGCGCGATTGCGGCCAGGTATGCGGATATAGTCTTTTTGAGCGATGAGGATCCTCGCGGTGAAAATCCCGAAAAGATACTAAAGGACATTGCCAGGGGCGCCGCAGCTATGAGGCAGAAAGAGAATCTTTTTTTGATTCCAGATAGAAGGCAGGCAATATTTCAGGCCCTAAAACTAGCTCGCAAAGGGGACCTGGTGGCGGCGCTGGGCAAGGGTCATGAGAACTCTATCATTTACGCAAACCACGTTCTGCCCTGGGATGAGGCAGAGGTGTGCAAAGAGGCGCTGTGCAGCCTGGGTTTTGAAGCCTAAGGCAGCAAAGGTGGGGATTATCCTTGGATGTAGCGAATCAAAAATCCCATCGCAATGCCTATGCCGGAGCCAGCCAGCACCTGGGGATAGGTGTGGCCCAGCAGGGTTTTCAATGCCTTGGGTCTTTCCTTATCGTCGAAAAGATGCGAGAATTCCTTTACCAGTTCGTTGAGAATCTCGGCATGCCTTCCCGCTGCCCTACGCACACCGGCCGCATCGTAGACTACAATGACGCCAAACACAAGCGAGATGGCAAAATAAGCGTTCCCGAAGCCATATTCCAGCCCGATTGAAGTGCAGAGAGCCGCCACCGTAGCCGAATGAGAAGAAGGCATTCCTCCCGTCTCAGTCAGACGCTTAACTGCCCAGCGCCGCTCGGTTAGAAGAACTATCAGAACCTTCAAAACCTGTGCAATCAGCATTGCCGAAAGGGGTGAAAGAATCATTGGATTTTTCAGCAATATAGAACTCCTAAGGCGCTTGGCCTACTTGCCGCACAATTTGTAACCTAGGTCTGTGAGAAGACTTTTCATACCCGCCGCGCTCGCTCTTTCATTACCAATCGTTCCAGCCTCCCTAGACGGCGAGAGCATTATAGATGAATGGACAAGTGTTTTCCATACAATAAATCTGACTCATTTCGCCGATTGGCCGGGAGTAGGTGGGAGAATGCCGATAGATATCTCAAGCGCGGCCGATAAGATTTGGCTGATTTGGCCACATGCAATAATTAGCCTGAATTCACGTGGAATGCCAGATTCGGAGTCCCTGCTCTCGCTCTTTTCGAGCCAAAGCACAGGTTGGACTCCGGAAAACGGAGTACTTTCCTCCAAAGGCGACTGGGTGGCATATTCCGATAAGAGATTCTACAGATTGGATTTACTAACCGCGAGAATTCGGAACTTCGACTGGAAGAGAAGCCCGGCGGGCCCCATCTTTGCGGCTCCGGAGGGAAACCTGGTGGCTTTAATCGGGGAAAAGACTTACTACGTGGATTTCTCTAGTAATGAGAATACCTCAGCAAGCCTCTTGGATTTCAATTTTCCCTCGGCATTGACCGTATCCACCACAATAACTGAGTTCGCCTGGTTAGATACAAGGGGAATTCACCTAGTATCCATAGAAAATGGAAAGGAGGTAATCATCCCTCTGACAGCTGGCGCTCTACCGGCGGGAAATCCATGGGGCATTGTTAGGTTCGACGGCAAACTCGTGCTCGCCTACCCCAGAGCGCTTTACGCCGTGGAATTGCCAACCGAAGAATCGCCTCGGATATCCAAGCTCGAGGCAGAGTGGCTTCCAAGGCGGTGGTACAGGCTTCGCGGGAGCGAAACCGCCTTACTGATTCACACTCCGGAAACCGAGGAACTTCGGATATACAGAGCTGAGAAGGAGACAGGCGCCGCGCTACTCCCCGGCTACAAGGACTTTCTTGCGGAGCATGCCGTTCCTGCCGGTAGGCTCCTCGAGGAGAAAAAAGAAATCGAAGCCGCGGTGCAGTATTACAATTGGGCGCTGCCCCAAATACGAGGCTTTCGCTCCAAATACCCCCTTGAGGGAGTTTGGGCAGAACTCGAGCGCGAATTGGTTGAGCGGCGGCTGGCGCTGCTTCAGGTAGATTGATGAATTAGAAGGTCGCCTCGATATGCCATGCTTGCCTGCAAGCAAGCCCCCATGCCATGATGCTCCATCATGGCAAGAATTGCGCTTCTATACGGCGGACGTTCTGGCGAGCACGAGGTGTCCTGCAGCTCGGCGGCATCGGTGCTTCGAAACCTGAAGCCCAACCACGAAGCCCTGCTAATCGGCATAGACCGAAGCGGAGGGTGGTACACCCAGGATAAGCCACTACAGATACCGCGAGCCTTAAGGGTGGAAGTCGATGCCGCCCGGCGCATATTGATTAAACCTGGCGGCGGCTTCACCCTGCCGACCGGACAAGAGATACATATCGACGTGGCAATGCCCCTGCTACACGGCAAATTTGGGGAAGATGGCAGCGTACAGGGCCTATTAGAAACAGCTAGACTGCCCTATGTGGGCTCAAACGTACTTGCCAGCTCCATCGGAATGTGCAAGGAAACCGCTAAGCGTATTTGGAGGGATGCGGGTTTGCTCGTAATCCCCTGGCAAACACTTAGCAAAAGAAATCGGGATACTGGCGAAGCCGAGACGGCCCTGTTCGCGAAATTGGGCCCGAAGCTATGCGTTAAACCGGCCACATCGGGTTCATCGCTGGGCGTCAGCATGGCCGCGAATCTCCCGGAATTGAAGGCGGCCTTGAAAAAAGCCTGGCGCTACGACGATAAAATACTGGTAGAGAAGGCGATTCAGGGCCGCGAGTTAGAGTGCTCGGTAACAGGCTACATGCATCCGGAGGCCTACCCGCCAGGTGAAATAAGCCCGGCAGTTCAATATGAGTTCTACGATTATGATGCCAAGTACACCGATCCCGATGGCGCGAAACTCATGGTTCCGGCAAGGCTGGACGCCGCCACTACAGAGAAGGTAAAGGAAACCGCCATTCTTGCCTTTAAAACCATAGGGGCAGGAGGCCTGGCGCGAGTGGATTTCTTTCTGGAGGAGGAGAGCTCGGCGCTCTATTTAAACGAGATAAACACCATGCCGGGCCTAACTCCAATAAGTCTATTCCAGCGTATGCTGGCGGAAGGAGGCCTGGACTTTGCAAGCGCACTAGAGAGGCTAATCGAGGGCGCGCTTGCCGAACATGCACGAAAGGAGGCCCTGCTCTAGCCCTCTTCTCGAGGCTAGAAATTCCAGCCATAGAGAATAGCTAGACGCTCGAGCTTCACATACTTGTCGCCCGTGGCATCGTAGCGCCTGAACCACCTTGCATATACTGTCTCCTCCGTGTAGTACAAACCGTTTCGAAATTGCGGTAGAAAGGCGAGGCTGTGGCCATTCTCAAATGATAGATTGACAACCGGGCCAAAGCGCCAGCTTTGGAAGTCCGAACCCCAGGCCTCTACCTCGGGCAAGGCGGAACTAGAATCATCTGCTTTATAGGCGGCGCTCATTGGAGCAAGCTCGCGGATATCCTTGGACAGCCAGAACCAATGCTCCGCCACAAAACCGATGAAGTCCACCCGCCAAGGCGGTTGATATCCAATGGCGTAGCTGCCCCGGTACTCCCAGCCATTGAAATTCTGCCCCCTATCGCCGCCCCAGTACCAGGCATCCAGGGCGCCCGCCCGGGAGTACTGCATGTACCTGGCCTTTATGTTTGCCGAAAATACCACGTGGTTCCACTCACCCGGAACCAGCGCCGCTAGGTCGAACTGTACGATTCCGCCAACAAAATAGAACCCCGCCCAGCCAGATCTCTTTGTGTTAGTAATATCATCCCGGTCGTTTAGGGCAAGCCCCTCCAAATTCACGAAATGCAGGGGCCAACCGAGGCCTCCTGCCAACCCTCCCGTTAATTTGAAAAAGGCGATAGGGGTAAACTGTACTTCGGTTTCCAAGTGCAAAGTGGCAGGCGATAAGATGGGCCTGATTATGAAGGCAATATTATTATCTTCTGTAAGAGGGCCTCCGCCTGCAAGCAAGCTCTGTTTCGCCTGAAAGCGATAATAAAACTCGAATTTAACACCGCCCCAGCCATTCCCCAACCTCCGCGAGGCAGAATCTGAATTCAACCACTTATAATCTTTTTCATTCCACCGAGTGCTATCCTTGGGGTTCATCGGACTATAAGAGGGTGGTACAAAACCAGATGAGCTGGCGGGACTGCCCTTGTTATCATCCAGGTAATAAGCGAAGTTAAAACCTAGGGAATGATCGAAATCCCATCCTAGGAGACCTGCTGAGCAAAATAAGCAGAGCATAAGCAAGAAGGTTATACGTCGGAACAAGCAGTATTCTTTTCTCATAAGGAGTCATTATGATAAGGCTAATTTCGGATTGAATCAAGGCTCAATGCATCCCAATCTCCATCAACTATTCTGGCCAGAGTTTCCAGCCAGGGGGGCGAGTCGGATTCTCCTGCATCGAGAATTGAATCCCCCTGGTAGTCCAAGCCCGAAAGAAACTCTGTTTGGGGCGTAAAACCCCACTTCAGATCGGAAAACATGGCGGAAAAAATTCGCCCGTCGCGAATTTCAAGCTCCAATGGGAAGCCCTCGGGGAGCTTGCCGTATGCGAAGCGCTCTCGAAACGGGGGCGTTTTTCGCCAAACCCAAGCTGCTGATTCATGCTTCTCCAGCGCGGATTTAAAAACCGGCTCGTTTAGAAAAGTCCGTGGATCTATCGTAGTTGGGCCAGATGCCGCCCCCCATTGGGTCGCCAGGGCATCTATCACCGCCGAAATCGTTATTCCAGGCGCCAGCCCAGTAAGATTCATCACAGGCGAGGGCAGCGACTGCACCCCGCGAATCTTCAATTGCCGGGGCGGGCGCGTCAAAAGCCGCTTGATTCGCAGCGTATCGGCGTTCACAAGCAGGGTGCCGTGATGCATGGCGCGCCCACCGCTCCGGCGAAATGCGCTACCGCTCACCTTGAATTCCGCTCCGCCATGCGGGGCAGACCTAGCTACTAAGTCGTAGCGGCTATTGATGCTCAGCTTGGGCCCGAGCCCATTCAAAGCCGCCACAATATCAGCCAGGTTTTCTTCCCGCCGCAAATCTGGCGATCCACTTAGAAACGCGAAGTTAAGATTGCCAGGTCCGTGGACTACGGTTCCCCCGCCGGAAATCCTGCGATAAACGCCGATCCCTTCCCGCCGCGCCAAGCCGGTTCTGCACTCGTTCCAAGGATTTTGGAAGCGTCCCACCACTATGGACGGCTCGTTCTGGTAGAGAAGCAGCAGCCAGTCCCCATCCTTCAGTTCGGGTAGCAAGCGTTCTTCCAACGCGAAGTTAAGAGCCGGCTTTCTGCTCAAGGAGACATATACTCTGCTCATTTTGGGCTCTTCCGGCTTCGAGGGGTTCGGCCAGAGGCCGCTAAAAGTTAGCCGGAAGCCGGCTGGCCCTGCGGCGCGAGGGCAGCGTGGCGGCAATATTGCTCACGGCTGCCCGTGTCGAACGGCTGGCGATGCCTAAGGACCGCGAATCCTCTTCTACACCGCCGCGGACGCTTCGCTTACCCGAATCATCCGCGTAAAAGACACTTTGGCGAGGTTTTGAAACGCTCTCTATCATTCGGATTCGCTGGCTGCCGGTATCCAGCACAAAGGCATTGCCATCTTAATCCACGGCCCATGGATCTTTAAACCGAGCCGTAAGGGCATCCAAAAAACCCGCTTTGCCGCTACCGGCAAGGGTGCTCGCTATCACGTTCGCCTCCGGGGTTTCGGGCACGCCATCAGTATTTTCAGCGCCGGCGATTCCGAGAGCATCGTACATACGGACCGAGTCGGCTCAGGATGCTAAGAGCATCGTAGCCGTAAGGGCGAATATCCCGATACATCTCAATCGCTTCATTTGGAACTCCTCCTAGGGCCGCCAAGTTCATAGCCTACTATCTGAAGTACCAGCAAAATATTAATAGGAATAATCCAAGGAATCAACAGCCTTGAATCGACCCTTCCGTCAATTTAATGTGCGCAGGTATTTCTCATTTCCCGTGCAAAGCTACCCAGCCCTACCTAAGATTGGGACCGCCGCGGGGGAGATTGGAACGGGCAGCAGGCAGCGGAAGTCGCCTATGCAATCGCACTTGGAATCTACATGCTTAGCCCAATGTCTTCGGATGCCAAAAAAACTGCCCGCCCGCTAAGCATCCTAAAGAAATTGGCCAGTTATAGACTGTATGAAAACCTTTGTTTATAAGAGCATCGCCGATATGCCAGTGAGCGAGCGGCCAAGGGAGAGACTTGCGGCGCGCGGTGTCAATGCTCTTTCCGATGTCGAGCTTCTCGCTTTAATGCTGGGTTCGGGCTCCAGTAAGAAAAGCGTGAACCGGTTGGCCGTGGATCTTCTCAGTGTTGTTGAAAGTTCGGGCGACAATGTCAATTTCACCGAACTTGTCGAAGTTAAGGGTATAGGACCTGCTCGAGCGGCTATGATTTCGGCCTCCTTGGAATTTGCCAGGCGGAGACTGCGGCCGGCTCGAAGAAAAATTGACCAACCAAGCGATGTAATACCTCTTCTCACTCATTGGGCCGATAGACCTCAGGAGCATTTTCTTGTGCTCAGTTTAAATGGCGCGCACGAGGTGATTCGAATCAGAGTGATTAGTCAGGGGATTTTGAACCGCACTGTGGTTCATCCTAGGGAAGTTTTTATCGACCCTCTGCGCGATAGGGCGGCTGCGATTGTTTGCGCGCATAATCACCCCTCCGGCAACAAGGATCCAAGTTCGGAAGACAGGAAATTAACCAAACGGCTTCGACAATCCGGGGACTTGCTTGGAATCCCATTGCTCGATCACATCATTTTTACTGAAGGGGCCTATTTCAGTTTTCTCGAAAGCGGCATCATATAGTCCGTTCTATCACAAGCTGGACTGAGCAGGGGTATTGATGTTCCGGCATAGGTTGGAGAGAATTGATCTCGCATTTGAGCCTTTAGGGTAGTAGGGAAGGAGTGGGGGCCTGGTTCCGCTTAATCCCCTAGCGCTAAGGAACATTTTTTGACGGTGTTTTTTTAGCAAGCTACCACCGCCATCAGTTAGCCCGATAAGTCATTAGCAATTCTGTTCTGGGGTTTCTTAGGATATCTTGCTTAGTTCCCACACGATTTCTGTGGATGCCGCATGCGGGGGCAGGGCCGCCTGCAAAGCCCGGAGCAAATCATTTTCCCCGCTGCCTAATCACGGGAAGCATAGCTGTAATCGACCTGAATCCGCACAGCAAGTCTCGGTCCTTCGAGCAGACTAGGGGTAGAAAGAATAGTGCGGAAGGGTATAAGATAGTACATCTCGATTCACTGGAGGCAATAATGAAATTCACTCCCTACATAACATTCAAGGGAAACTGTGAAGAGGCGATTCTGTTTTATCAAGAGGTTCTCGGGGGAGATGCGCAAATCATGAGATTTCGGGAACTCCCCGAAGACGAGGGAATAACAGTCAGTAAGGACTGGTTAGACAAGGTAATGCATTCTTCTCTTACCTTTGAAGACGGGCATTGCATCTATTTCTCGGATGGCCAGAAAAACTATGACTTAGCAATAGGAACCAATTTTACTATTCACGTGAATGCTGACTCTGAGAAGGCAGTGCATGAAATAGTTGAAAAACTATCCAAGGGTGGAAAAATCACCATGCCGGCGGAAAGGGTGTTCTGGGGATCCGTCTTTGGAAGCTTAACGGATAAGTTTGGCATCAACTGGGGAATAGAATACGAAATTAAAGAGTAAGAGAAGGAACGCCTTAAGGGAATTTGGCGGGGTATCCCAGCTTGGCCCTTAGCAATTTTTTCCGGGTATACTGGGAGTGCGGTCGATGGCGGCGGCTCAATTTACTTGCGCGTGATATCGGCGCTGGCCGGCGTGGTGGGAACCAACCCCTGCATTTTGCTATAATGAGGGCCTGTGATGCGCAAAAAATCAATGGGGTGGATTGCCTTACCCAACATCAATTTGCGGCCGGGAAACTGATTGGGCGCGGCAAGCGAATTCGCAAATTAAAAGCAATCAGGATCCCGCGCGGCAGGAGCGTTGCCGTGTCCAGCCTCTTTTGAGATTACTGACTGTGTTTTCGCGGGGCGCGGCCCGTCACACAGGATGTACAAGGCGGCGCAGGGATTGGCCCGGATACGGCCGGCACCCGCTTAAACCGGTAATAGTGGGATGCTCACCGGCATAAGTCGGGAATTTATAGGTTAGTCTCCTGATTCAGAGGCATATGCCCCGCGCAGTTCGCCAATCTCGATTTTCTTCATTTGGAGAACCGCATTTGTTACTGCCTGTCGTTGTTTCTCACTTCCCGCTTCCAGAAACCTACTTAATTCTTCCGGAACAATCTGCCAGGAAACACCGTACTTGTCTTTTAGCCATCCACATTGCTCTGCTTCCGGCACAGCCGACAGTCTATCCCAGAAATAGTAAATTCCCTCCTGATCGTTGCAGTAGATAGTAAATGAAACTGCCTCATTGAATTGGAACTCGTGATTGTATGCGCTGTCTGTAGCCGTTATCCAGATAGCACCCAATCGGAAGTCCGAAAACATGGTGCTTCCCTCCCTATCGGGCTCCATCCCCGCGGGATATCTGGCGATAATACCCCTTGCGGAGTCAGGGAAGATTGAAAGGTAGAAATTCCCAGCCTCTTCAGCCCTGCCACAGTTTTCCTTAACAAATAGAAGTGAAGGCATTATCGGCGGTCTGGCCTCGCCTCGAGAATCAGAGAGAATAAGCTGCCAGGACAAGCCATATTTATCCTGTATCCATCCGTATCGGCGGCTAAAATCATATTCACCCAGTTCCATGAGAACTCTGCCTCCATCGCCTAGTTTCTTCCATATCTCATCCAGCTTATCCCGCGCTGCCTGCCTGGGGTCCTTATCAGCTTGGAAGAATAAAGGATCAAAATTGACCATGAATGATATCGATGGATTGAATGTGTAGTTAGGGCCAGCGCTGATCGCTTCGAATCTCTGCCCCCAGAGTTCGAAGGTCAGATAATCACAGTTACCCGAGGGTGTATCGTAAATGACGCTCCTAGCGATGATTTTCGAATCTGGAAACAATGAACAGTAGAATTCGGCAGCCTCCACAGCCTGCGCATCATACCAAAGATGAGGAACCAGCCTTGTATTCATTCAAACCTCCTATCTCTGCTTATCATTTTCAATCTTATAGGGCGCTAAGCGCAACTCAAGTTCTGCGAATAAGGCGCGCTTCTTTGCCGGATGTGCTTGCCACAGCGTCGCGTTGCCGGTATGCAAGGCAAATTCACGTAGGATGGGCAAAATCGGTTTAATCATTTAAGCTTTTGCGATTATGGGAAAGACTTGGGAACGCAGCCTGGTTCTGGTTAAGCCTGATGGCGTAAAACGGGCGCTCGTTGGCGCTATTCTTAGCAGGTTCGAAAACGCTGGACTAACTCTTAGCGGCATTAAGCTGATATGGCCCGATCCGTCCAGGGTAAGGAAGCACTATGAGAGCCATCGGGGCAAGCCCTTCTTCGAAGGTCTTGTTCGGCTTCTAAGCTCGGGACCTGTCGTTGCCCTGGTTTTGGAAGGCGCTCATGCCATCTCTGTTGTGCGAAAGCTTGTTGGGGCAACAGAGCCCAGAGAGGCGATGCCTGGAACAATTCGTGGAGACTACTGCCATATGAGCTATGAGCGGAGTAGAGAGCGCTTGGGTGTCATTCCGAATTTGATTCATGCCTCCGAGGACTCGTTCAGCGCGGCAACCGAGATTGCTGTTTGGTTTGCCGAAGATGAGATAGTTGAGAGCTACGCACGCTTTGATGAGGGGGTTATGTAATGCGCAGATTGCAACTTCCGCTTGGAGGCTAGGGGCAGTCTCCAGTTTCCCGCGCTAAGCCTATCCGCAGCGGTATCCCGATTCTCTCAAACTTGCAATCTTCTCCTTCATCCCCGGCAGCCTCGGAGCAAGTTTGTAGGCCTCGAATAGATTCTCGGCAGCCTCCTGATAGCGGCCAATGGAAGCCAGCAGCTCTGATAGGAGCTTACGTAGGCGGGCTAGGTCCTTGGGAGGATAGGAAAGGTGTATCATGTCGCTTAGGAAGGCAATCCTCAGGCGATTATCCTGGTCTTCCGGGAGTTGGCGTTGTACGATGGAAGACATTATTTCCAGCACTTCCACGTAGAAATGCCTGAAATAGGGGCGCTCCTCTTCCAGCCGCGCTATTCCCCTTAGCAATCTGTAGGCCTTTACGAACGAATTTTGCTCCAGGTATACCTCGGCTAACAGGAAGGCATAGTCCATAAAATCCTCCCTTTCGAGATGCTGCAAGAGGGAGAAGTATCCACTGCTTTGAGCCTCTTCAAATAGCTTGACGGCCTGAGAGCCGTTATCATGCAGCAAGTCGAAGCAGATTAGCCGGGCTAGGCTTCCGGGATTATCCTTTTGGGCGTTTAGAAAGCTTCTATAATCCCAAGTGCTTTCCGGCCTGCTTTTTTGGGCGTTTCGGCGGCTTCGATTGTAGGCATCGCGGGTTAGTTTGCCGGAAAGCACCTCATAGGCTTCCTTGAGCGCAAGGAATTTCGCGGTTTGGTTGTCGCCGGAAAGATCGGGATGTAACTCCTTGGCCTTGCTGCGGTATGACTTATGAATTTCCGCCCTGCTGCAGTTTGGACAAAGCCCTAGGATGGCGTAGTAATCTTTCATGTTGCTTTGGCCCCCTGCCTTGCCCAGGGAACAGACTTGTTGAGTTGTTCGATCAGGCTAAATTCTTCCTGGTCGCATAGACTGGTAAGATGGCCGAAGTACTCGCGCACCCGCCTGTCTGTATAATCGTGATAGGTGTTGAAGCAGTAGCTTCGGAATCCCCTTCTTGCCTTATGACGAGAGCCCATGCCGGGATCGAAATCGCTTATTCGCTGAGTTATCGCGTATTCGATCGGTGTGTAATAACAGAGTTCAAAATGGAGATTCGGAATGTAGAATAAATCTCCCCAGTAGCGGCCGTAGAGATGGCGGTTTTTGCGAATCAGCATACTCATCGCAATGGGTGCTTCGCACCCAGGCAGGTAGGCGGCTACAAGGATGATGCGGTGCGCCCAAGTCTTGGCTATGTGGCAAAACCATTCCTCGTTTAGGAACAATGCTCCCCAGGGACCAAAATTTTGGTTTGTGTTATGGTAGAATTTGAACATCAGGCTCATTAGGTAACTGTTGATTTCTTCTCCGGTATATACTCGAATTTCAATGCCCAGATTCCGAATGGATGCACGCTCCCGGACTATGTTGCGGCGCTGATTCTTGTTGAAACAGTGCAAATAATCGTCGAAGGTTTCGTAGCCTTCGTTCAACCAGAGAAAGTACTGATGACTCCATGGATTTAGGTGGTCTACTCTCTGGAGTTTCTCGTCAAAGCATGGGCTTGGGAAGAGGATGGAGGCAGAGCCGTATTTGCTCTGATAGGTAAATTCCCTCATCCCCTCTATAATGCATGAGTTCTGCTCCTCGATATCGGCCTTGTCGCTGGTTAGGAATTGATATCCAGGACAGGGGGTAAATGGCAGAGTTGCCACGAGTTTTGGATAGTAATCAAGGTTGGCCGCAATCACCTGAGCGGCTATGCCCTGATCGAAGATAAACTCGCCATTACTGTTTGTTTTCACATAGGCAGGGGCGGCGCCAATTAATCCATCCGGACCGCTTAGAACGAAGTGGTTTGGATGCCAGCCGGTGCTCGGCGCCGCACAACCCGCCAATTCGACGGAATAAAGAAATTGATACTCTAGGAAGGGCGAGTATTTGTCCTGTTCCGCAATCCGGTTCCATTCCTGCTGGCTTATGGAATCGATGCCGCTCATTATGGAAAGTTGCATGCTTCTCCCCGCCCCAGAGGTCAACCAGCACTCTTAATGCCTTGGTAGGAAGCATTATCATCCATATAAGTTTGGCAGACTAGTCATCAGATCTCGTTCAAACCGAAAAAAACAATTTTCGGGATTGTTGAAGTGAGAATTAACGGCAGATATAGGATAATAACGGCATGGATAGGGAGTTCACGGATCGGCATGGCTTCTTGCTGAGATATCAAGACGGAATGGCTGTGCTCATTGTACCGCCTAGGGAAGGTGAACGGCGGCAGATCTATGTGGACGACGTTATGGGCCGTATGAAACTACTGGGCATTCCTTCGGTGCCTTCAAGAAAAATTCGGGAGATTATCGCCAGGGCCAGCGGAATGCCAGAAAAACTGATCGAATGGCCAGCGGGGGAAAGACTCTCTGCAAGGTTGGAGATTCGAGTGAGTGAGGATGGAATGGAGGCGATTGTGGAGCTTGAGAAGGCAAAATACGGAGGAGCCGGTATTGATGCGCGGATGGTGGATGAGACACTGAAATCGGCTGGAGTTGTGCGAGGCGTGGATAAGGCCGCGATAGAGGCTCTGCTTGAGGGGGGAACGAGGAATATCGTTATCGCTAGGGGGAAGAAGCCGGTCTCTGGAAGCATGGAAACTATGGAATGTCTTTTCGTCACCGATAGGGGCAAGCCCTGGAAGCAGCTCGATGGCGGACAGATAGATCTTAGAGAACTCAATCACATCCAAAACCGCAAGGCGGGAGATCTGTTAACCCGCATAGTAAGAGCCATCCCATCGGTGGATGGTTTCGATGTGTACGGCAGGATAATCGAGGCCCAGCCGATGAAGCCGGGCAACTTTTTCAGTGCAGGACATGGCGTGAACGAGACAAATGAGGGCTTGGCGGCAGACATAGACGGCAATGTCCGGCTGCTCCAGGACTCCATAGCGATGGAAAATTCCATTCAAATTGAGAGTGTTGACTATTCCGTTGGCAACATCGACTTCGACGGATCTGTAGTGATTACAGGGAAGGTAGCTGATGGATTTACAGTTCGCGCAAGCGGCGATTTGCACGTTCAGAAAACCGTGGGACGCGCCTACCTGGAAGCAGGGAGAGACTTGGTTATAAGCGGCGGCCTCGTGGGCGATGGCGAGGGAAGCTGCAAAGTCGGCGGAAATCTGTTCGTCGGATTTCTCGAGAATTCCATTGTTGAGGTAGAGGGGAATTTGCTGGTTACTGAGGCTATTCTTCATTCAAGAATCGAGGTGGGCGGCAGCGTTTACCTCAATCAAGGGCGAGGGGAAATCATTGGGGGCGTTGCGATAGTGGGAGGCGGCATCAGTTGTCGCCGCATCGGCGGCTCTCGCGCGGGCCTAACACGCATATATGCGGGCTGCCCGCCAAGGCAGCTAAAAGCCTTCCAAGTTCAGGGAGCCGAACTCAAGGCGCTTCAGGAGGAGGTGGATGATTTGAATAGGCAGATAAATTTTCTGCGCTCTAAACCCAATCCGGATATGCAAAGGATTTCCGGCCTAGCCGCGCTAATTGCCCAACGCCGAAAAACTCTGAGAGAGGGCGCTCTGGAGTTCAAGAAGGCGCGAAAAAGATTGAAGGCTGCTCCGAAAACCATAGTAGCGGTTAGAGGGAGAGTAAATTCGGACACTATCATATCCTTCGCGCTAGACGAATACCACCTCGCGGGCAAGGACCTCGAACATGTAATTTTCAAGCGGGAAAACGGTCAAACGGTGGCGCGGAGACTAAGCTATGGGGAAAAAGTGACACTGCCCGAGGCGCCGGGGCATGGGAGTAGCATCCCTTCCTGACCGCCACTATTCGAATCGAAAATGCATCTGATGATGGGTTCCACTTTGAGCTTGTTAGGCAGTTTGGAGATATTTGAGCTTGCGAAATATCTTCTCCAGGTGTTTGGCTTCCTTTCTACTAAGCTGCGAGCGGGCCAATATGTCTCTGAAAAAGATTCGCGTGTGCTGCCTATCGGCAGTCTTGAAATAGTTTAGGGCATCTAAGGCATCATAAACTGCGGTAACGAGCGCATCAATTTGGCTTTGCGGGATGGGATTAAAAGTGCCATCATATTCGCCTATTGATTCACGATAGAGATAGGCGGCAACTACTTGAACCGCATGCGATAGATTCAAAGATGGGAAGATTGGCGAGCTGGGTATATGGCAGGCAATATTGCATAGACTGAGCTCCCTGTCGCTTAGGCCGGATTGTTCATTTCCGAATACAATTGCACACTTCCCACTGGCGCCTGATGCAATCTTTCTTGCCAACACTTCAGGCGGAACGCTGGACCATTTTCGTTTGACGCCACGCCTCCGAGTAATGCCGGCTGTAAGCACAGTATCTCTTAGAGCCTCTTCAAGTTTCGAATATACAAGCGAGTTATCGTAGATATCCATGGCGTGAACGGCCATCTTGTAGACTTCGTTTTTATCGAACTCAGCGGGGTTGATAAGCGCTAGCTCCAAGATTCCCATTGTTTTCATGGAGCGGCACACGGCACCAACGTTGATGGCCCCTTCGGGGCGGCAGAGTACTATCCTTAGCCTATCGAGGAAGTTGTTCATCAGCGTTGATTTTTCGGAGCATAGCCTCCATAACCCTTGCCGCGCCATCCTGATTCGCGCTCAGAGCGATGCGGTTTTCGGGGAATCTCGCCATGAGCTCCTGAGGCGCTCCTCCCATTATCCAAGCGTCTCCACTTGCTTCCAGCATGGCAAAATCGTTCCAGCCATCCCCGATGGCAACCGTCGAATCCTTATCAATACCCAGAATTTCACATACCTCCACCAGCCCCCTACTCTTGTCGATTTGCCCTGCCATTAGCTCCAGAAATCGCGGGTTCGAAAAGGCTACGCTTAACTTCTCGTTCGAAAAACGGTTTTCCAGCAGAGCTTTGAGCCGCATCAGTGCGCTCTGATTCGAAAGCACGATGATTTTCGTAAATTCGAGTGTTCGCAGGCTGTCAAAATCGATAACTGTGCCCGCTAGACTCGTGCGGGCATTATAGGCCTCTATCTCCGGTCCCCGTCTTTCGAAGATAAGTTCCCTGTGCCGGTAGGCTATCATCTCACAGTCGCTCTCGCGCACCATTGCTATCGCAAATTTGGCAGCAGTTTCATCCATCGTGCTTTCGAAAGCGAAGTCGCCATTAGGGCCGCTCACTACCACGGCGCCGTTGTAGCATATTGTCGGGCCACGAAGCTCCAAAATGTCGTAAAATGGCTTAACCGACTCCCAGCTCCTACCTGTGGCCAGGCAAACAGCGCACCCGGCCCTGCCTATGGACTTTATGGCTCTGATAGTTCTTGGCGCCAGACTGTGATCGGATCTTAAGATGGTGCCGTCCATGTCCAGAAATAGGGCCTTTGGAAAAATCATGCGCTGCGCATCTTGCGAGGCAGGTTTCGATTCCGCATTCTTTGCTGCAAATAGAGTAATCCGAATATTACTAATAAAACTGCCCCCACCAATATGGCGCCGCGCCTGCTCTCCGCGAGAATCGGAAAGAGAGGACTGAGCAATTTCTCGGAAATTAGCGACGGCATTAGAAGCCCGAAACTTATGCCCGTAAACAAAACGTATTCCCACCACTTCAGCCTTAGTATCATCCAGCCCTGTGTGAGCGACGCAAAGGCAAACATGGCAAACATGGCTGTGATAAAAACCCACATAGCATATAAAGGACTGTTTATCTCATACAATAGAAGATCCGGATTGAACATAAAAATAAACGGGAGTATGGCTGTTCTGATATCGTAGCTGAAACCCTGAACACCGGTTTTTATCGGATTCGACTTCGCAATGGCGGCAGCCGCATAGGCGGCCAGGCCCACCGGGGGGGTATCATCGGCCAGAATGCCGAAAAAGAATACAAAGAGGTGGGCGGCTATCAGGGGGAAAATAACTCCGCTTTTGGCTCCGAGTGTTACTATTACAGGAGCCGTCAGCGCCGCCATAACTATGTAGGTGGCCGTGGTGGGTAAACCCATTCCCAATAGCAGAGAGGCAAGCGCGGTAATAATCAGAATTAGGAAAAATCTTCCGCCTGAAAGTACTTCTATAGCTTCGGTTATTATTCCCCCAAGGCCAAAAGTAACCACGCCGACAATAATGCCAGCCGCGGCCACCGCGACGCCAATTCCCATCATGTTTTTTCCGCCGCTAACCAACGCATCTCGAATTTGGAGGAAGGTTTTCCTGAGCGCGCTCTTCCATTCGGCTTTCAAACCGGTCCCTTTCCGATGTGCCCTCCAGAGATTTTCGAGTGGTATCAAAATGGCTTGGGCGATTATCGCTCGAAAAGCCGCAAGCGCCGGCGATGTTCGAAACACCACCAGGGATACAACCAAGAAAGTTAGAGGAATCAGATAATGAAAGCCGCTTATCAGTGTAGGCCAAAACTTCGGAAGCTCGGAACTGGCCATGCCCCTTATCCCAAGCTTCAGGGCCTCTAGATGCACAATGTAAAGCAGGGCGATATAACTGATAATCGCCGGGATGAAGGCGGCTCGAATAACCTCAACATAGGGTATGTTCACGGTTTCGGCAATAATAAATGCTGCGGCTCCCATAATCGGAGGCATCAATTGTCCGTTCGTCGACACTGCAACCTCGACGGCTCCCGCCTTATAATCAGGATACCCCACCTTCTTCATCAGAGGAATGGTAAAGGTTCCTGTAGTAACGGTATTCGCGATACTGGAGCCCGATACCATGCCCGTCAGGCCACTCGCTAAAACCGCGGCCTTCGCCGGTCCCCCTCGGAATCGACCCATCAGGCTAAAAGCCAAATCGACAAAGTATTTCCCCGCGCCAGCCTTTTCCAACAGAGCGCCAAACAGCACGAACAAAAACACTATGTTTGCCGATACATGCAGCGGAACACCGTAGATTCCCTCGGTCGACATAGTGATTTTGCTAACAAATTTTGAGAGCGTAACGCTGCGAAAATCCAAACCCGCGGGCATATATTCCGAAAAGAAGCTATAAAAAATGAAAAAAAGAGCCACCGCCATCAACGCCGGTCCCAGAGAACGGCGCGCGGCTTCCAAGAGCATGAGGGTTAGCGTGATTCCAAAAGCTATATCCCGAGCAATGGGCCTGCCCTGCCTTGAAGCAATCCCATAATAGTCTGGATTGATTTCCAGCATAAACATTTCGAATGCTATGTAAAGCGCGGCTATGCCGGCTATCAGAGCCATCGCATAGTCTAGAGCCGTAATTCTGTTTCTGGTTCCAAGATAGATCCCCAATTTGCTCTTCCTCGGCTTTTTCAGCATTGGATGTGTAAGAAAAACCAGAACTATGGCAAAACTGAGATGTATCGAGCGGACTATAGTGCTATTCAGGAGAATCACACTGGGCAGTAAAAGCTGAAAAATCGACCAGAGAGCGCCGATAGTCGGCACCAGCCATCGCCCCGCGCCTATCTTGATTCTCCGAACTCCTCCCTCGGCCTCCTCGGCGATACGCCTTGCTTCCCTGAGATTTCTTTCTTGGATTCCAGCTTCGTCGTTCATCGATGCATCCGTAAAAGGGGGCTAAAACCCCAGAAGAATCAAGCCTTGATTATTCGATTAGGCCAACCTCCCGGTAGTATCTTAATGCTCCGGGGTGGATGGGAGCCGAGAGACCTTCCAACATGTTCTTGTCCGTCAATACGGCAAGGGCGGGATGAAGTTCCTTGAACTCATCAAGGTTTTCAAAAACCTCCTTTACTAGCGCATAGACAATCTCCTCGCTCACCTTAACCGAGGTACACAGAGTTGCCTTGACGCCGAAAGACGGGACATCTTCACTATTGCTTGCAGCAGGATAGTGCGCCTTCACCGGAATTACCGACTTGGCATAGAACGGAAGGGAGGCAATCAGCCTATCAACGGGTTCACCCTCTATCGGAACGAAATGAACCTTCCTGGAACCGGCAGTGGCCTCCTTGAACGAGCCGCTGGGATGGCCGACTGTGTAGAAATATGCATCGATTCGGCCGTCCTGAATCATCGAGGCAGCCTCAGCCGCCTGGAACCCCTCGGCCTTGATATCCTTATTAGGATCGATTCCAACACTTTCGAGAATGTCTATCGCGTTCCCCCGATTCCCTGAACCGGGATTGCCGATACTTACCACCCTGCCCTTTAAATCAGCGAGCGTTCGGATTCCGGATTCGTCTGAAGCCAGCAGAGTTACGGATTCGGGATGAAGCGCAAAAACGGCCTGTAAATCTTCTTGGGGCTCTCCTTCCCACTCAGCCAAGCCCATATAGGCCTGATACTGCCTATCGGACTGAACGATGCCGAATTCGAGATCGCCTGATATTATCCCGTTTATATTGTACACTGAACCGGCAGTCGATTCCACTGTAGCCTTTATGTTATACTCGTCGCTCTTCTTGTTAACCATTTTGGAGACCGCTCCGCCAGTCGGGTAATAGACTCCGGTGACTCCGCCAGTGCCAATAGTAACATAGCTGCGCGCCTCTCCCCTCTCATCGTCGCCTCGAGCGAGGACTAAGCCAGGAGCCAAAACTACAGCAATTACAAACAACAACAATCGCTTCATGCAGCACCTCCTATTTTGCTCAAAATTTAAACTCAATATTGGAAAAATACAACAGGTTCATGAAAGAACTCGCGCCGCTAGAGAAGCCCTCAGGCTTGAGACCTAGTTTGGCGGCCGTTCTACTCCGAATCGGGAAAACGCTGGCGGATATCTCGAAATGCCGGCAGTATACGCAGAAAGACATCGAATAGCTCCGGATCGAATTTCTTTCCCCTATCATTCGTCATTGCCTCAATCACCCTATCTTCAGACCAAGCATTCTTATAAACACGGTTCGAATTAAGGGCGTCGTAAACATCGGCTATCGCCACTATTCGGGCAAAAAGAGGAATTTCATTCCCCTTCAAACCAGGGAGCCTCTTACCCTCCTCGCCAAAAAGCCTTTCTGCTTCCATTAGATTAGCAATCCTTCCCGGATACCCGGAGCCATCCCAATTCTCATGATGAGAAAGGGCAACCTCCTTGGCGGTGAGATCTAGTTCGTTATCGCCCAGGAACTGCCTCGCGCCAAGCCAGGTGTGAGATTCCATGATCCATCTTTCGCTGGCGTCGAACACGGATTTCTTCTTCAGTATTGTATCGCTGATGCCAACCTTCCCGACATCGTGAAGCATAGCCGCTATTCGAAGATTGTCCTTGTTCCTATCTATGCTGCCTGGTGCTATTCCCCTTTGATTTGCCCAGGCTTCATATATCTCAGTGGCATAGGTTCCAACCCTATTCACGTGGGCCGCTGTTTCCTTTGGATCGCGCAGACCGGCAAAACCAGTGATAGTGATAAGGAGGTTGCGTGTCATCTGCGCACGTTGAATGGCATTAGTACCAATTAGGCATAGCATCTTGTAAAACGATTCGTTCTCTCTGCTAAACGGAACGAACCTTCCATCTTCGCATGCATTTATCAACTGCATAATCCCCAGCAGTTTTCCATCACTGGAAATCAGCGGAATCGTCAGAGTCGAAACGGTTCTATAACCCGTGCGTTTGTCGAAGGATGGGTCGAAATGATAGGGCGTGTCCTTGTCGATTGCATACATATCCGAAATATTGAGCATTTTCTCGTGTTTGGCGGCAAACCCCGCGATGGATTCATCGTTGATTGGAATCGAAAAGGCGGAATACGGCAATTTCCTACCATTTCTGAGCTTCGCCTGAAGGGTATCGTTTTGAGTATATTTGAACTCCAATTCATTATCCTTGCGAATATAGATAGTTCCGGCATCGGCCCTGGATTCCCGGCGCGCTCGAAATAAGAAGCGCTCCAAAAGCAGATCCAAATCCTTGATGCGGTTCAGTTCGGTGTTTACTCTGAGTATCTTATCCACCAGGTGTTCAAATTGTTTTTCCGTGTCGATAGATCCTTTCATTCGCAGAGCATATTAAGACAAAATTCCGATTGGCGCCACAGCTTTGCATAAAGCAACTTCGATGTTAAAAGAATAAACCTGCCTAAGCGCCTGATGCTTCCAAGCCGCGCATCAAGTGGTTCTCACTGTCCGATTGGGCCGCTCGACATCGGCCTAATAGCTTCCACTAAAACAGCTAACGTTGTAAAATTGTTATTGATGCTATATGGCTAATAATTGGTTGGGTATCGAGAATCTTTTGGAACTCCCATATGAAAAACCAACGAAGATAATAGAGCTAGCTCAGAATTTGCTGCCGGAAATTATCGCCGCGAGGATGGCCAGGGAACAGGGCTTGGTTTTTCATCGACTTGCCTGCGCCAGAATTCAAAGATGCGAATATGAGCCAGCCCTACTTGCGCTGCGGGAAGCCAGGAAGATTAGAGAGGGACTCAGCGATACCGCGGGCGTTCTAGAATGCCAACTGGCTTTTGGGCACATTTACAGCCTAACAGAACGTCCGGAGGCGGCCTTCGAGCTTTTTTTGTCTATACGCGAAAGGGCTCAGAATCTGGGTTTAATAGAAATCAAGGTTGCGGTTAATTCTTACTTGGCTCGAATCTGCGTTGAACAGGGTCGGTACAGGGAAGCCCGCGCCTTTCTTGAAGAGGCTCTCGCACTGAATTCCAGCGATGAGATTCACCTGGCGCGTCTGTGGCATGAAATGGGACACATCGAATTAAAGGAAGGCAACTTGGATGAAGCCGGAAATTGGCTCAAGAGGGCCAATGAACCTCCATACTACGAATATCAGATTACCCAGGCTAAGCTGGATATTCGCCGAGGGGAATTTGAGACGGCCGAGACGCTGCTTAGAAAAACACTGGAAACCTGCAGCGAAAACGAAATTCGCTACGGAGAAATCTTGGCTTATTATCAGCTCGGAATTTTCTATAACAAGATTGAGGATACCGAAAAAACCCTCAATGCCTGGGAAAACTGCTACAAACTGTGTGAATCCAAGGGAGTTAGATATTTTCGAATCCTTAGCGGGGAAGGCTTGGTAGAAATCTACCGCGCCAAGAAAGACAATTTGAAGGCCCTGGACTACCTGCTCGCCATTTACAGGGAGGAGCATCGCTATCTCGCCGAGGGGCTTCATCATCTAATCAGCAACTACGACCAAGACAATAGAATTGGTCAGCTAAGGGAGCAGATGGTAACCTGGCGTCGACGAACCGACGAACTGGAAAGAATCCGCAGCAGCAAGGACAAATCCATAATAGACCTCGAAACAATAAGAAAAATCGGCCAGGAAATAACCTCCTCTCTGGATCCTAATGAGATAGTAAAGGTGGTTTACAAACGCCTAACCCAGCTCATGACCGTAGATGAGCTCATTATCGCGTTCTGCCTGGATGAGGGGGAGTTGGATATCCGCTATTTAATAAGGAATGGAGTCTATACGAAGCCCTCCCGAGCTCCCATAGATGCCGAAGATTCATTGATTTCATGGGTTATACTGAATGATAGGAATCTCATCATAAACTCGAAGGAAGAAAGCTCCGGCTACATCAGGAACGAGTTCGCGGCTGGAGAAACAAACGAATCCTGCCTAGTCGTGCGGCTGAAAATTGAAAAAAAAATAGTCGGTGTCCTCTCAATCCAGGGAAAACAGGCTCATTGCTACGTGCAGAGACACCTGAAAATACTGGAGGCTCTTGCGGGATTCATTGCGATCGCCCTTTCCAATTCGGATCTGCATCAGAGCTTGGTGCTAGCCAACGAGAAAGTATCCTATATGGCCACCCACGACCCCTTAACCCACCTGCCAAATCGCCTGCAAACCATGGATAGATTGGATTTGGAGATTAAGAGATGCCAGCGCTATGGCAAGACACTTGCCGTTATGTTTGTTGACTTAGACGGGTTTAAGCAGATAAATGACAACTATGGGCATATGACTGGAGATAGGATTTTGAAGGAAATCGGGAAACGGCTCAAAGAGGGTATACGATCCATTGATGCCGTCGGCCGCCTAGCCGGAGACGAGTTCTTCTTGATTATCACGGACGATTGCACGCCGGAGAATGCATTCCAGTTGGCCGAGCAGCTGAGATTGAATTTGGCGGAGCCAATCGAACTGGAATCCGGAAAACCGCTAAGTATTACCGGCAGTATGGGTTTGGCATTCTATCCGAAGGACGGCGAGAATTCCAAGGCTCTGGTAAGTGCGGCCGATGCGGCCATGTACGATGCAAAGTCGTCGGGGAAGAATAGAACAGCCCTGTATTCCCGATGAAAGGAATTCAGGCCGCGCCGTCGAGCTGGGCGCTTGTATCCATGTTTTCCTTGCCTGCGCTCAGTCGGCGTTTCTCTACAATGCCGTAAAGAATCGGAATAAGGAAAAGCGTTACCAGCGTGGAAGTGAGAAGCCCTCCGACGATGGTTTGGCCTAGCGGCGCGTATAACTGCGCACCGGTGCCTCTTGCCAGCGAAAGCGGCAATATGCCGAAGAATGTCGTTAGCGTGGTCATCAGAATAGGACGAAGCCTCGACACCGAACCCTGTATCAATGCCTCGTTCAGCTTCATGCCGCCCTTGCGCAGCTGATTAATCCGATCAACCTGAACAATGGCGTTGTTCACCACTATCCCCGACAAGGCCACAATCCCAAGGAAGGAAAGCAGTGAGATGTCCGAACCAAATATGGCTAGGCTGAGCATCACTCCGATGAAGCAGAAGGGTATCGACGCCATGATAATCAATGGTTGAATGAACTTCTCGAACTGGATGGCCATAACCACATATACAAGCAGCAGTGATATCGCCAGAGCTATCACCAAATTCACTGTAGATCGGCTAATCAGCCCCATAACCCCCTGCTGACGCCATTCGACGCCCTCCTTCAACGGCGAGTCGGCAAGGGCCTCCCTTAACTGGCGGTTGATGCTTCCAAAGTCCTCGCTTTCCGTATAACCGATAACCGTAAGTTTACGGGCTCGATTGTGCCGGCGGTACTGAGAAAAACCCCTATTCTCTTCCACGAAGGTAAAAGTGTTCAAGTCGGTTATATAGCCGTTGGCGCCGCGTATCGGAATCGAGCTTAGCGACCTCGAATCAGGAGTAGACGATTCAAAATCGGAACTCAGTTTGATATTTCTGCTCTCGCCCTCCAAGGGCCGATAGATACCGATGTCAATTCCTTCGAAAACGATTTTAGCGCTGCGGGCGGCATCGCTGGCGCTGATGCCAAGAACCCCTATTGCCTCTTGATCGAAGCGGGCATTCACGAAGCGTCGATCGGCTCTTACATCGCGGGCCGTGCTGATAATCTCGGGATTCTCCAGCAGTATGCCCTCCACCCTATCCGCCTCGCTTTCCAAATCCTCAAGCGATTCGGACAATAGCTCGACTCGGTATCCGGCCCCCTCGGTGCTCAGGCTCAGCATCCTATCGAAACCGCCATTGAATACCCTAACGGAAATTCCTGGAAGCTCCGGAGGAAGGACCTCGTTAAGATGCGCCATCAAATCTCGAAAATCCCTCTTTCGCCTATTGCGGTTCTTCAGAAGTATATGCCCCCAAACTGTCTCCCGCTTTTTGAAGGAGCTCGAAATATTGTCTTCTATCCCCACAAAGAAAATCAGATTCTCCGATTCCGGAATCTCCCTTCTGATAACAAGCTCCGCAGCATCGGCTGCATCAGCTCCCTCCTCAATGGATGCGCCTGGCCTAAGTTCCAGCGAGACAAAAAGCTCGTTATAGTCTGCCGAGGGTATGAAAGACACTCCAATTAAATAGGCGGCTAGAATGGTGATAAGCAGCACCGCGGCGGCGGCTATTAAGTAGGTATCGCTAAAACGAAGCACTCGCCTAAGGCTCGACTCATAGCTTCTCTCAATTCTGGTCATGAATCGATTGTTAATCATCCGCTTGGAGCCGCCAAATTCATCCCGATGAATCAATAAGGGAACCAAAAAGAGCGCGGCGCACAGAGAGGCGCCCAGGCATAGCACAATTGTTACGGAAGCATCTCTCAGAATCCTGCCCACAATGCCGGTAAGAAATATCATAGGAGCGAAAACGCTAACCGAGGTTGTAATAGACGCTATAACCGCCCCAGAAATCGAAGCCGCTCCACTAAGAGCCGCATTCTTCATGCTCTCTCCTGCCGATTGCCTTTTGTGGATACTCTCCAACACTACAATCGAGGCATCAACCACCATGCCCAGGGAAACCGTTATAGCCGCCAGCGTGAGTACATTCAGGGAAAGCCCCGCTAGTCTCATTCCAGCAAAGGCTATAAACAGCGAGGTTGGGAGAGATATCGCAATAACCAGGGTGTATTTCCAACTTCGGAGGAAGAGAAAAATAACCGTGATGGCCATACAAATTCCCAGGACGGCCGATCGCATAACCGTACTCAAGGCGAGTTTGACTATCTCGCTATCGTCGTGCAGAACAGTGAAGCGATAACTCGCATTCCCCGCCTCCTCCAGGTAGGCCAAGCGTTCGCGTATTCCCTTGCTAATCCTGATGGCATCTCCTGATTCCCGTTTCTTAACCTGAATCACCAGCATATCCTGCGATTCGGAGCGAGTTCGGAGGTCGGCGCGTTCATAGTCTAGGCTCACTGTGGCGATATCATTCAAGCGAATTGGAACACTGTCACTGCTGCCTACGACAAGATTCTCTATCTCATCCATTTCAGTGAATTCACCGCTCATCCGAAGAGCCCATTCATCACCACCCCAGCCAACCAGCCCGGCAGGCAGGGCAACATTGCTGCGCTTAATAGCAGCGGCGACTTCAAGGGGAGTAAGATTGCTGTTGGCAATCGCCTGGAGATTCAGACTTATTCTGACTTCCTTCTCTCTCCCACCTAGAATGTCGGCATCGGCAACGCCCTCAATTTCATATATCTCCTGTAGAACCACATCCTTGGCATAACGAGTTATCCTATCCAAGTCCCATGGGCCGGTTATGGCGAAACTAAACACCGGAATATCCTCTGCACCCCTTATCGAAACAAAGGGTGCGCCGGCCAAATCGTCGGGTAAATCCGGGGAAGCTATTTCTATCCTGTTTCGTATCTCCTGGAGCAGCTCATTCGTATTGGTTTTCTCGTCGAATTCGAGCTCGATTATGCTAATGCCCTCCCTACTTTCGGAGTAGATATCGTTTAAACCCGGAAGAGAGGCGAGTTCTTCTTCAAGAATTTCTGTTACATCCTCATCGACATTCTCAGCGCCAACGCCGGGCCAGAGAGTTAGCACCCCGATGCCAGGCAGGATAATGGAGGGAATAAATTCTCTTTCCAGAGAGACTAGGGCGAGAACGCCGAAAACCAGAATGGCCATCGTAATGGTGAACACTGGAACCGGGTGGCGAATCGCTAGAGAACTCGGTTTCATATCCCGCCCTCGAAATACTCGACAGTCTGGCCTTCTTTCAGCCGATGCTGGCCTTCCAAGACAAAAATCTCGGTTGTCCAGGCCTCAGGAACCACTAATCTCGCGGCATCTCGATATATTGCGGGAGCCTCTACACGGGCGACAGTATTGTCATCCGGATTGACGCGCCAGAGTCCGTTGTCGCTATCTAGGGCGCGAAGAGGCAAACTCAATGCGCCTAAGCTCTCGCTCAGAACAAACTCCACCTGCAGACTCGCGCCAATTGGCCAGGGCGATTCAGACGGCCTTAGCGCACAGAGCGCCTCGAATTTCTTGCTCTTTGGGTTGATACTCGGGCCAACCCTGATTATATCCCCCAAAAGCACCGAATCATCGCCGCCCGCCGGAAACGATAAGAGCACTGCAATCTTTTCCAATTCCTGAAAGCGGCGCCAGTATTTCTCCGGAATTTGCACCTTCACCTGCGGTGTTTCCGCATTTCCGATAGTGAATAGGGCCGACTGCGGAGATACCGTGTTCCCAGGATCCAGATGGCGATAGAGCACCGAGCCGGAAACCGGGGAGCTGATGCTGGTGTAGCCAAATCTCATTTTGGCCAGCTCGTATTTGGAGTAGGCCGAATCTCGCTGGGTCTGCGCTTCGTCAAGCTGCTGCATCGATGCTCCGGCGCTCTCGAATACCTGCTTCGTCCTAGTTAGACCCGCCTCAGCGAGACGCCACAGCGATTCGGCGGCTTCCATTTCCAAGCGGTATGGCTTAGGATCAATTCGAGCCAGCAAATCTCCTCTCGAAACAACCGAGCCTTCCGCAACCAAGATTTCCTGCACGGTTCCCCCTACTTTGGGCGAAATCACCACGGTGCGTTCTGCTTCCAAGACGGCTGAAACAACCAAACTTTCCCTCAAATCACCGATTCGAGGACTTATCACGGACACCGGAGTGCTGCGCGTTCCGGAAAACTCATTCCCAGTAAATCTGGAGTACAGCCAGAACACCAGAAACACAATCAGGACAACGAGAACTAACGAAAAAACTATTAGTCTATCCCTGTTGGCAGCAGTCATGTTCCAAAATTTACCAGAAAGCAGATTTAGACGCCAGTCTACGAAAGTAATAAAAGAACCTGTGAATACTCACTAATTTATGCTGATATTTGTAATTAGCCCTTATCTAGAGAAGACTTTATTGCATAATAGTGATAGACTTAGTTAGGATGGCTTCTATTTTTCGAACCAGCAGCGGACTTATCAGAATTTTTCGCTTTTTTTCCGGCGGAGGGGCCCTTGTCTTCTTTTTCCTGCTGATTGGCCCCATTTCACCCGAAGAAACCGATCCAAGCACAAAGAGAACTATGTTTTTCTTTGCGGTAACATACGGATTGATATTTATCTACTTGATGATTCCCAAGTTGGAAGTCTGGCTCAAGAAGTATCATCTGCTCCCCGTCCTGATTGCCGCCAGCATAATTCCCATCGCAATCATCAACGCCAAATATCGCACCCTTCTTGTAATCGGAAGCCCTATCAACACCTTGGAAGATACGATGACACTGACAATTCTGCTTATCTTCCCGCTTATTGCAACGGCTTGGCGGTATAGTTTCCCGATCGTCTTATTGTTCTTTGTCGTACTCGGCTTTTTAGACCCGCTTCTGATTATCCTGATAAACGAAAACATTACTCCGGAGCTTCTCAGCGCGGTTTACGCATCATTGGTTAGAATTCTGGCTCTTGGTGCGGTCGGCTTCATGATTACTGAACTACGGAACCAGCAAAGGGTGGAAAGAAAGGCATTGCAAGAGGCAAACAGGAAGCTCGAGGAATATGCGTTGGACAGCGATAGACTGGCGGCAAGCAGGGAAAGAAATCGCATCGCGCGCGATCTTCACGACACGCTTGCCCACACTCTTAGCGGGCTTTCGATTCAGCTCGAAGCAGCTGTTACTATTGTCGATAAGGATAACGAACAGCTAAGGATTCTATTGAATAAGGCGCGCAAGACAATTCGGTTTGGATTGAACGAGACTCGCCGTTCGTTGGAGGCTCTGCGGGCAAGTCCACTCGAGGACTTCGGACTTCTTCTTGCGCTCCAACGCCTGGTTGAGAACGCCCGGGAGAGAACCGATATTCCGATGAAATTTTCCCTGCCGGCAGAGAAGCTGGACTGGAGCAAGCAGCTAGAGGAGACCACCTACCGTATTGCCCAGGAGGCTCTGGAGAATACGATTCGACATTCGAACGCCACCGAAGTTAAGCTGGAAATGAAGAGAGATAGCGAGAACCTGTATATGGAGATTGGAGATAACGGTAGAGGCTTTGATGCTGAATTCTTTGAGAACGAGAGCCGCTTCGGATTGAAGGGCATGCAGGAGAGAGCACTTGCAATTGGAGGAAGGCTCGTGATAGACAGTCAACCCGGCAGGGGTTGTGTGATTCGCTTTGCATGGAAGGCTCAAAATGGAAGCAGGAATTAAGCTAATCATCTGCGACGATCAGGAAATCGTCCGAGAGGGCTTGAAAACTATTTTCGATAGCGATGATTCTTTTGGAACGGTTGCCACGGCCGAGGATGGCGTAGATTTGTTCCACAAGATTGATTCGGTGGGCATTCCCGACCTGGTGCTGATGGATTTGAAGATGCCCCGCAAGAACGGAATTCAAGCAACCAGGCAGCTTCGGTCTACATATCCGGAATCCAAGGTTCTGATTCTCACTACCTACGACGACGATCAATGGGTGATGGACTCGATAAGGGCCGGAGCCTCAGGCTACCTGCTGAAGGACACCACTAGGATAGATTTGATAGATGCCGTCAAGGGCACCATACTGATGGGCCAGACTTTCATAGATCCCTCGGTGGCCGGAAAGGTGTTGGCCATGGCAGCAGGCACGATGCCTCGTCCCACTGCAACTTCCGCACCCGATATCAAGCCTAGGGAAAAACAACTGCTGATACTAATTGCCCGAGGATTGTCGAATGCCGATATCGCCGGCAAGCTCTATCTTTCGGAAGGAACTGTGCGAAACTATGCGAGTGCGCTATTTAGCAGAATGGGCGTAGCGGACCGAACTCAGGCGGCGGTCGCCGCTCTTAGATACGGCATTATCAGTCTGGATGACATCTAAATCGGGTGGTTCCTGCCCAGTTCTGGCCGTGGCATCGGGTAAGGGCGGAGTTGGCAAGACTCTCTGCGCTGTGAATTTGACGCTCTGCTCGGCTAGGGATGGTTTCCGCACCGCACTCATTGATGCCGATCCACTTTCCAACGTTCTTGCCATGCTCGATTATCCACTTCCAAGGCAGAACTTATCCGATAAGCATCCTGAAAACTCCACTCTCAAGGTGGCACAGAATTTCGAAGTAATTTTCCCTCAGACGAAAAAATCCGAAGAACAGGCGGCCAATCTCGTGAATGGCTTGATGCGCTCATACCGTGATTGGCTGGATAAGAACTACGATCTAGCCATCATCGATATGCCGGCCGGCGCCGATGAGGGCTCGCTTTTCTCCTACTTGTCGAATGCGGATATTCTCTTACTGGTAACAAATCCCGAACCAAGCGCCCATGTTTCGGCTGGCGCCCTGATTAAGAGCATCCAGGGGCTATGGCAGGAAAAACCCATCTATCTTTGGCACAATAAATACATCCCACGCCCGGAAGAGGAATTCGATCCAGACGATTTAATCGGCAATTACAACAGGAATGTGGATGAATCGGAGCGTATTAGTGGAAAAAAACTGATTCCGATCGCCTATGTGCCGCACGATGCCTCGCTGGATTTAACAAGGGTGAATCCGCCGCTGCTGCTAAATCTCCATCGCACCCTCTCCGAAACGCTCAACGCGCTTCTCGACACCTCCATTCCAAGAATCGAAGGGCATTCGCATTCCAAATCGGAGGCGCTGCTGCGGTATTTTCTTCGCGGAAGTTCGGGAAGAGACGATTTCGAGGACAATCTTGCGCGCTTCGAAAAATTCCTAGCGGACAACGCGAAGGGAGCCGCGATGCCTTCGGAAAAGGTGAGAAACGAGCTGCGAAACTGGCTGCTTACAAGTTCGAATTCCCCACTCAGAAGGCAAACTCAGCAGGCCATGAAAGCCGTAGAGGAGCATGTTGCGGGTGCGGAAGCTAGTGCACTTAGTCCGAAATTGCAGAAGGTTTCAATCGATTCTGTTGAGAGAGAAATAACGCTCCTACTGAAGAATCTTGCCTGTTTGCCAATCCATTCTTCCTCTCTACGGATGGCAAGCCTACTGCTGTTTCACTTTGCCCTGATTCGCTTTTTCTCGAACGAAGTGGTGCAGAGAATAATCAATGCGTTCATTCCCAGCCGCCAGGAAGCCGGTTTTCCAATTCGAGATAGACGGCGGCAGATTGCAAGATTGCTGGGAAAGGATGCAGTTTATCAAGAACGCTTCTTCGCGATGGTAAAAAAACTCTATCCCGTAATGAGTCGTCAATTGGACTATCTGGTTACTACCTTCGAACTGCGAAAACTCCTATTCCGAGATGACTCCGGAGCAGTGGCTAAGAGTGCATATGTTCGTCTGTTCCACGCTGCGATTTACGAGATTGTTAACAGCGGCCTAGGAATTGTGGCTGGCTTTCGATTTCGACCTGCCTCTAGGGCATTCAATCTAGGTTATCGGAAATTGAAAAACCTACTACTATAGGCTATGCAACTTATCGATCGGGCCAGAGCGGCTAGAAAGGCAAGCCGGGAAATCCTATCCTGCAGCGGCGAGTCTCGCACCTTCGCTTTGAGGGATGTGCGTTTGGCCCTAGAGGCCGCCAGCAGTGAAATCTTCGATGCCAACAAGAGGGATATGGAGCGCTCGGCCAGAGCGGGTGTTCCCGATGCGTTTCTTGCGCGGCTGAAGTTTGATAAGGCTAAGCTGCTGCGTGTTCGCAGTGGGATTCAATCTTTGGAGCGGTGGGCGGATCCTATGGGGCGGGTTCTGGAAAGGCGCGAGTTGGATAAGGAACTGATTCTCAGCCGTGTTGCCGGTCCTATCGGTGTGATTGGCATGATTTTCGAATCGCGGCCAGATGCCTTGATTCAAATGGCTACGCTTTGCATACGCTCAGGCAATGCGGTGATTCTAAAGGGCGGCTCGGAAGCCTTGGAAACTAACCGTGTCCTAGCGAGGATTATAACGAGCGCCTCGCTGCCCTGGATGCCGGAGGGTTGGATTGGGCTAGTGGAAACCAGGGAAGATGTTGTTAAGATGCTATCGCTCAATTCCTTGATCGACCTTTTGGTGCCTCGAGGTTCCAACAGCTTTGTAGCGGATATCATGAAGAATTCCTCGATACCTGTTCTGGGGCACGCGGATGGTATTTGCCATGTCTACCTGGACGAGTCGGCGAACGCGGCTAAGGCAATCCCGATTGTCCTAGATTCCAAGTTGCAGTATCGGGCTGTTTGCAACGCGGCCGAAACACTGCTGATTCACAGGAATGCCGCAAAGGCCCTGCTTCCGCCCATCTGCGACGCGCTCCAGGCTGCCGGCTGCGAGATTCGCGGCTGCGCTCGCACTCTAAGCATCGTCGATGTCGCCCTGGCCTCGGATGCAGACTGGGACAGCGAATATCTCGATGCGATAATCTCGATTAGGGTTGTGGACAGTATTGAGGAGGCGATTAGACACATTCACGCGCACGGCTCTGGCCACACGGAAGCAATTGTTAGCGAGGATGCGCAGGCGGCGGAGGCGTTCTTGGCCCGGGTAGACGCCGCAAATGTCTTCCACAACTGCTCAACGCGTTTTTCGGATGGTTTTGTATTCGGTCTTGGCGCCGAGGTTGGGATTTCAACCTCGAAAATTCATGCCCGAGGGCCGGTGGGAGTTGAGGGACTTCTGAGCTACAGATGGCAGCTGCGCGGTTCGGGACAAATCATCGCGGACTATAATGAGGGTAGAAAAACCTTCACTCACAGGGAATTGTGACTCTGCAAGCCTGTGCCGCGAGAGGCGGGGGAAGCGCCGAGCCGCCTGGAAGCAACGAGGCCAGGAACGATGAGAAATCTGGATAATATCGGAAGGGTCGTAATCAAGGTTGGCACAAATGTGCTGGCCTCCGGCGACAGCATTCCCCGGAGAATCAAGATAATCGCGGCAGGTTTGGCAAACTTGCGCGCCAGGGGCCTTAGCCCCCTTTTGGTAAGCTCCGGGGCAATTGGTTTTGGGGCAATGTCCCTGAATTTGGAAGGCCGGCCCAGAAAGGTGGAAATGAAGCAGGCCTGCGCCGCTCTTGGCCAACCGATACTGATGGAGCATTGGCGCAGGGCTCTGGAGAAACACCGAATCAAGGCTGCCCAGATTCTGCTTAGCAGGGAGAGTTTCAATGATAGGCGCTCGTATTTGAATCTACGCAATGTTGTGGAAAATTTGCTCGCCATCGGGGCTGTGCCCATTTTGAACGAGAACGACAGCGTTTCAACCACGGAGATTGGCGACGTGTTTGGCGATAACGATTTGCTTAGCGCCCATGTTGCCAGCAAGTTGGACGCCGGACTGCTTGTTCTTCTTACGGACACCGACGCCTTATACGAGAGCGACCCGAGAATAAATCCGAATGCCCGTCCGATATCGGTTGTCGAACGAGTTACAAAGGTAATCAAGGCAGCCGCAGGGAAATCTGGAAGCGAACACTCCAGCGGGGGCATGGTTACAAAGCTTCAGGCCGTTGAAGTGGCCTACAGGGCCGGATGCAAAACAATCCTAGCCGACGGACGTAGGGAAGATGTTCTTGAGCGCATCTTCGATGGAGAAGATGTAGGCACGCTCTTCCTTGCCGGCCCAAAGATGGCCGCAAAGGCAAGATGGATTCTGAATGCCAGGCCCAAGGGAAATGTCAGCATCGATGCCGGCGCCCTTGAGGCCCTAGCCGAACGCAAGAGCCTTTTGCCGAAGGGGGTTACAGCCGTGGATGGAGTATTTGGCATAGGCGATGTAATTCTCATCGATTCGTTTTATCAGGCACAGGCCTCGATGGCCAGCGAAGAGATCCGACAAGCCATGGGGCTGCACTCCAGGGAGGTTAGAGCCTTGCTGGGCATGGGACGAAGGGAAGAGGTAGCGCGGGCGGAGGATATTGTAGCTCTGCATAGTTAGGATAATCCCGATGCGATAAAACTTGAACACCGATGGCATCTTGGGAGAAATGAGGCGGCGAGGTTATCATGGAACTTAAGGAGGTGCTTCATGAGGAAAAGAATTAATCTGGATAAGGCACGGCTTGCCACGATACGAGGAAAGGGCCTTATCCTGAATGTTTTGACTGACGAAAAAGAAAGAATCCTGATTCGGGCCGAATCGGAAGATGGAGGTCGCCGAATTCGAATCAGACTCCATGAAACCTACCCGGGTGTGATAACCTATTCTTTGGATGAGCCGATCGAACCGAAGAGGTCGCACCTTAAACTCGTGAAATAGGAGGCGATTGATTTAACTCATGAAGGTAAGTATGAGATGCAAGTTGCTGATTTCGCTAGTCTTCGTAACGGGGCTTGCCTGGGGGCAAAGCAGCTGGCTGAGAACCACTCATAGGGGCATTGCGGTGGCGGATGCGGAAAATGCTTCGCTGCTGAATATGGCGGCGCTTGGAGTTGGGAATGCAACCGGCATTGGCTTCAGCGGATACTGGATAGATAGGCAACTGGAAATCAACGAGTCGTATCTTGCGCTGGGTCCCTTCGCATACAATTTTCGAGGCCTAAACGAGGATTTTATCAGGGATCACGAAATTGGATTCGGTTATCGAATCTATCGCGGCGTTTATGCGGGCACCAGTTTCCGCTGGAACAGCGAGGGAAACTTCGGATGGAATATCCACACGCTTTTTCGACCCACAGGATGGCTTTCCTTCGCGATAAACGCTAATTCGCTCGTTTCCAAGCTGCCCCCCTCGATAGAACTGGGTGCTGGACTGCGCCCTCTCTTCTTTAGCGATTACTGGGCAACGCGCCTAACTCTCTTCTACGAAGGAGCAGCTTCTCTCAACGGCGCCTCGTACCGGAACAACGCTGTGGGACTGCAAAGCTCGCCAATCGACGGGTTGCATATCTACGGACACTGGGATTTTCGTTCTGAAAATTTCATTGCCGGTGTGAAGCTTTCCTGGAATCGTTTTCTAGTTGGAGCGGGAATGCCGGTGGCCGGCGATAGGCCTTGGAAGAACTTCACAACCGAGGTTGCCGTAACTTACAAAGAACTGCGCTCTCTGCCGTTACAGCAAAAACCTAAGCTGATAATCTACGATTTGGCGCAGGTGATTACGGATACTCCGAACTCATTCTCTATATCCGCAAACCCATTTAGGCTTGAAAAAACACAGTCCATTTACGACTTCCTCGTCCATATGGATGAACTAGCATCCATGCGCGATGTCGATGCGGTTTTATTCAGAAATCAGGAATTCCGAACCTCGTTTTCGAATCTCTACGAGATTGAAACGGCAATCAAGCGCATAAAGGAATCGGGCAAGAAAATCTATTTCTACTCCGAGAGCTACAATCCCCTGCAGTACGCTTTAGCCGCGGGAGTTGCCGACGAAATCATTGTGTATACTCATGGCTCCCTCTCTGTTCAAGGCTTTGCGCAAACCAAATTATACTTCAAGGACTTGCTTGCCAAGTACGGAGTGTCTTTCTACAACTTCCAGTCGCACGAGCATAAAACCGCCTTCGATTCATTCTCAGAACCATCAATGACTGATGCTGAAAGGGAGGCCCTGGAGCATGTCTACGGCGCCCTGCAGGGCGAGATGGACCGCATGATAAAAGAAGGACGGGGAGATAGGCTGAACGAAGAACTCAAAACCATTTATTCAAAGGGGTTCTGGATGAGTTCGAAGAGGGCCCAGCAGGCAGGGTTTGTTGATTCTCGGATGTACTCCTATGAGCTGGATAAGATGATAGAAGATGAATTTAGCCCCGTCCTCGCCTCTGCCGAAAAACGGCTCGCTTATGACTGGCAGCCTATAGCTAGCCCAATAGTGGCTATCATCTACGCAAATGGATATATCCATCGGGGCGAGGGGCGCAGGGGTAGGAGTATCGGCGCGGAAAGCCTAGTAGATGCAATTAGGGCGGCACGTGAAAATCCCCTTGTAAGGGCGATTGTTCTCAGGGTTAATTCGGGGGGCGGCTCCGCCTTAGCATCAAACCTGATAGCAAATGAGATTGAACTATGCGTAAATGGCGAGGAGCCAAAACCGGTTGTAGTTTCCATGGCGGGAGTGGCCGCCTCCGGCGGCTATTTAATCAGCTCGCCCGCCACGAAGATTCTTGCTACCCCCGCCAGTATTAGCGGATCGATTGGAGTAATCTCGATTATGCCCAACCTTTCGGGGCTGCTTGAGCGCTTTGAAGTTGGCGCGGATACGGTCACGACAGCGAAATCGGCGGATTTGCCGAATATCTTTCGTCCTCTAAGCGAGGAAGAACTGGTTCATATTTCCGATTTGGTGATTGAAGAATACGAGAACCTTGTATCGACGGTGGCAAGAGGGAGAAATAGCAGCAGGGATGCTATCGAAGAGTCAGCCAGGGGCAGGATTTGGAGCGGAGGGCAGGCGCGCGATAGAGGCTTGATAGACGAACTCGGCGGCCTAAGCGAGGCAGTCGAAGCCGCCAAGAAATTGGCAGATATCAAGGGAGATGCACACATAATCGAGGTTAATCCGGGCCTAACTCATATGCAAGACTTCCTCTGGGGGGCGTTTGGCATTCAAGAAAAGCCGCTGCTGAGTACGCTCCCGCAAGGAATGGTAGATATCATCGAATTCTATGAGATACTGGCAAAGTTCGAAGGGGAGAACGCCCTTTATCTAATGCCCTATGTCCAACAGCCATAGGGCCTAGCTTCGGCGACTTGGGCAGCATCCAAACTAATCCAAACTCGTCAATACCTGGCGCCGAATTTCACGCGCCTGGGATTCTTTGGCAGAGAAAAGGAGTTGCCAAACCTGCTAACACAGCACTAGTATCCGTGGAGTTAGGAGTTATTGATGGAATGGTTTAGGGTTCAATCACCTATTATTCAGGCGCTGCTGGGCACGACGTTCACCTGGGGCGTTACGGCCCTGGGCGCCGCAGGCGTATTCTTTTTTAAGCAGATTAATCGCAGGGTTCTGGATGTGATGCTGGGCTTCGCCGCCGGCGTGATGGTGGCGGCTAGTTATTGGTCTCTTTTAGCTCCGGCCATTGCACTGGCAGAGGAGATTGGAGGGCTGCCTGCCTGGCTGCCTCCCGCCATTGGATTCCTTCTCGGCGCTGTTTTTCTGCGCGTTTCAGACAGGCTTATCCCACATCTGCATTTGGGTTTGCCTCGATCCGACGCCGAAGGACCGAAGACTAGCTGGCAGCGCAGCATACTGCTTGTTCTTGCAATTACGCTGCACAATATCCCCGAGGGTCTGGCCGTGGGCGTGGCGTTCGGGGCGGTTGCCGTTGGCTATCCGGGCGCCTCGATCGCGGCGGCAGTTGCGCTTGCCATAGGCATAGGTATACAGAATTTTCCCGAGGGTTTGGCGGTTTCGGTACCGCTTAGGCGAGAAAAGATATCACGTTGGAAATGCTTTGTTTATGGCCAATTCTCCGGAATGGTGGAACCGATTTTCGGTGTTCTCGGCGCCCTCCTTGTGGTAAGCATGCGTCCTATTCTGCCCTATGCCCTCGCCTTCGCGGCCGGCGCGATGATTTATGTGGTTATCGAGGAATTGATTCCGGAGGCGCACGAGAACAGGAATATCGATTTAGCCACTATGGGAGCGATTGCGGGCTTTATAGTAATGATGTGCCTGGATGTGGCCCTTGGTTAGCGGCTCAGGCGGGGAGGAAGCAGCGGATTTCAGCAAGCCGAACCTCTTCTTGCTCGGAGGCGTCAGGAGGATGTCCGTAGTCGTTGAAACTACGTGTTTTCGCCTGGGAGAGACCAGGCGGGGAGATTACGCAATATCCCTGCCCTAGCCTGTTTCGCTTCCGCTGGAGCTGCTTTAGGCATCAAACCTGATGGGGCGCCTGATGGCAGTGTCTCCGATGGGAAAAAGGCGATTTCTTATGCCCTTAGCGAACCTGGATATCCGATTTCGGCAATCACAGCAAGCAGTTCTTCCGGCGGATTCTCGCTTTCCACTGTGGCGAGCTTGGTATCGAGGCTCACATCCACCGTCGTGGAAATCGGTTTCAGCGCGGCCTCTACCTTGGATACGCAGTGTTCGCAATTTATGCCGGCAACTTCTAATTCATATCGTTTCATCGAGTCTATCTCCTAATACCGGGGAGTCGTTCCAAAGCAATTTTTCACCGGTATTGTACTCGAAGCAGCTTAGAAGTATCAATATCGGGTGGGGCTAGGAAGAAACGTGTATACCGGGGCCTAGGATCCAATTCGAGTTCCCAGCCCCCTCCTTATGCGCGAACCCACGGCGCTAAGTACAAAGAGTACGGTGAGCGTTATAACTATCGACGGGCCTGAAGCCAGATTCGCGTAATAAGATGCATAGAAGCCTAGAACTATGGCAAAGGAGGCAATAGCAGCCGAGAGAAGGATGATTCTACCCAACCTTCGGGAAATCTGAGAAGCGGCGGCGGCGGGAGTAACCAGGAGGGCGAGCACCAGCACCACTCCCACCGTCTGAATTGCGCTCACCGTGGTTATGGCGATAAGAGTAAGGATGATATACCTAACCAGGTGGGGAGAGAGTCCAATTGCCGCCGCATGAGCCGGATCGAAGGATGCCGTCAAAATTTCCTTGTAAGAAAGGGAAATCCCCACTATCACTATGCCGGCTACCGCAGCCATAATGATTAAATCTCCCTTGGAAACACCCAGTATATTGCCGAACAGTATATGGCTAAGGTCGCTAGCGCTCGCCACCTTGTTCAAAAACAGGATGCCTAGGGCAAAGAATCCAACGAACACAACTCCTATCGCCGTCTGCTCGCCCACTGAGCCGTAACTGCTTACCAGGCCAATTCCCGCAACGACTAGGAGCGAAGCGGCTAGGGCTCCCCAAAAGAGGTTGATGCCCAGAACATAGGCCAGCATTATTCCAGGCAATACCGAGTGGGATATCGCATCTCCCATAAACGACATTCCTCTCCAAACTACAAACGCGCTCAATACCGCGCAGGAAAGTGAGGTTAGTAAACCCCCTAACAAGCCCCGAAGCATGAAACTATAGCGCAGCGGTTCGACTAGGAATTCGAGGATCTGTCCCAAGCCTGATAGTCCTTATGAAATTCAAAGCCATAAGCTCTTGCAATCGTCTGGGGCGTGAGAACTTCCTTCGGCGGCCCATCCGCGATTATCTTCTTGTCCAGAAACAACGCCCTTGTGAAATGCACCACCAGCACCCCTAAATCGTGAGTGCTTACAATAACAGTTTTGTCCCTTACGCTCAATTCCTCCAATGTGTGAAAAATCATCTCCTGCGTACGAAGGTCCACATGGTTTAGGGGCTCATCGAGCAGCATCAAATCGCCATCGTGCGCCAGAGTTCTTGCCAGCATAACTCTTTGCCTTTCGCCGCCTGAAAGCTCACCCACCCGCCTATCCGCCAAGCTGCGAATTCCCATGGATTCCATTGCCGATTCAACCGCCTCCCTATCCGCGGCTTTGGGCCTCTTGAACCAGCCTAGATGCACGTATCTGCCCATCATCACTACCTGCCGAACACTAACCGGAAAGAGCCAGTCCACGGCGCTGCTCTGAGGAATCACAGCCACTCGATGCAGACACCTTGCCACCGGGCGGCCAAACACCCGAATCTCGCCGCTACCAGGTTTTTCCAGGCCCAAGACGAGCTTGAGCAAGGTGGTTTTTCCAGCGCCGTTGGGGCCAACTAGAGCCACCCGCTCCCCCGTATCTATGTTTAGCCAGATATCGCTTAGCGCTTCCTTTTTTGACTGCTCGTAGCGATGGCTAACTCCTTCGAAACTCAGAACCGCTCGCGTATTCTCGGCGGGGGAATCGCGATTCCTCCCATAACCATGGCTAAACAGGTCGCAGCCTCCTTATTTCGGTATTGCCGGGTGCGTGGCTGGTTTTCCCCGGTTGCAGCCTCCCCTCTCTCAAGTCTGCCGCAAAGGAGCCATGACCGGATTCCTAGTTATCGCCGAGAGCTTCTACTATCAACTCCGTGTTGTAGATAGTGAAGTCGAAGTAATTCGAACCCCGTTCGCCGACAGGCGCCAGGGATCCCACTAGCAATTCGACAATCCGAATATCCCTATCGGATTCGGCTGCTACGGTTTCGGCGAGTGATTTCATAGCCCTTCCCGCGGAATTACTGATAAAAATCGTCCTGATATTCTCTTTCTTCAGCAATTCCACCAGCTTTGCTATTTCGCGGGCGGAGGGCTCGGCCTGATCGCTGACTGAATCGACAATGTGCCCAACAATCTCAAAACCATAATCGCGCGCATAATAGTCCATAAACGGATGCCCGGTAACCAAGCGTCTGCTCTCCTTGTCCAGGCTCATGGTAGCCTCCCGCACCTGGGTATCGAGCAGACTCAGCCGCCTTAGGTATTCCTTTTCACGAGCCATGTATATCCTGGCCTTTTCCGGATTGGCATCAACGAGAGATTCCCTCACGGTTCCTATTGCAGCCATCATGTTCCGCGGCGAGAGCCACACATGAGGATTGAAGCCGCCGTGATCATCATCGTCCGTTGTCAGTATATCGACATTCTTCGTGATAGCCGCCCACACAGCATGGTCATAAGTATTGGGATCGATAGCTTCTATCAACTCAGTCTCCAAGTAGAGTCCATTGATAAAAAACCTATCGGCATCCTCGACCGCAGCAATATCGCCCGGACTCGGTTGATAGGAATGGGGATTAAGTCCTCGCGGCATCAGCACCCTTATATGCGCATCATCGCCGGCAAGCGCCTCGCACAATTCGCCTATGAAGCTCGTGGTCGCAACCAATTTTAGACCACTCTCTTCCTCCATCCCCGAAGCTAGGAGCGCCTGCGAGAGCCCCATGCCTAGGAGTAGAAGCGCCAGCCTGACACCGCGAACCCTGCAACTTACGCGCAGTCTTGCCGGTCGCCTGTATCGCAGCTTCTCAAACATCAAGATATTCCATAAATACATCCGCATACTCCTCAAGATTGGATAGACCAGACGGTTCCACGAATCGCCTATTCAGGTTCACATGATTCTCCAGGCTCGAAAGCTCAACCCCATCAACAAGCGATTTCGCGCAGAGGGCGGCGCCGAAGCTAGTTGCCTCCTCAAGAGCCGTAACATAAATCGGATTATCCGGCAGCAGGGCTCCAAGAAGGCTCAAATAGTTCTTGTTCTGCCTGAAACCACCCTCGATAAACACCCTTATGCCCGGCTTCAAACCCACTCTCCGCAAAGCAATCCTGGTTTGAATGGCGAGAGATAAATTGGCCAGAGCAAAACCACCTAGATAGTTCTCGAAAACCTTAGGCCACTGCCTGCCGCTCGCTAATTCATCAACGGGAAACACCTCATCTCCATCGATCACCCTGGCCGCCGAGTCCGGAAACTGGCCTGTGCCGGGCATGAGGGTGGGAAGGATGAAGGATCGCCGTTCCCTCAGAATACTGCTGTACATAGCAGGGTCGTAAATAGGCCAATCCGAGCGTCCATGCCGCCTCATAAGCATATTGGCGTAGAAGGAATATTCCAATCCCCCCAGCAGAATCGAGGTTTTCACCGGATCGCCCCGATAAGAGAGATTATAGAAAACCATCTTACCCATCTCTTCGGGCGTGAACTCCACACTTTCGGCGGAATGCATGGCTACACACCAGGTTCCAGTGGAATTGAGCAGGAAGTCTTCCTTCTGGCTAATCAAATAGGGGATAAGCGACGAATTGGAATCATGTATTCCAAGAGTTACAAGAGTATTTGCCCCTAGTCCCGTCTCGGCCGCTACCCTGGCGCTAATGCAGCCGAGTCCCTCCTGTGGAAGCCCCGGCCTCTTCGGCAACTTGTCCCTTACACCTAGCCTATCGACCACAAAGGACCAATCGTTCTTGCCATAATCCCACAGGTAGGTGTGGCAGCCGGTGTAGGTGATATCGGCCGAGGCGACATCGCTTAGCAGATAGGTAAAAAACTGAGGAAAGAACAGCACATGAGCAGTTCGCTCGAATTCTCTTGGCCAACGCTCTCTTTGAAACCAGAGAAGCTTCCCAACATTGATAAGCGGTTTAATCTCCGCCGTTGCAGTTAAGCGCTGTAACTCATGAGCGTTTCCCATCGCCGCCCAAAATCTCCTATGTACTCCAGAATCCACCTCATTCGTATACGCAATTGGCGGAAGGGTGGGCCTCCCATCCACCCCCACGCATACAACCGCGGCTCCATGGGCGCTAACGGTGATTACCCGTATTGGAAAATCGCGGCCGAGCTCCTTAAGCTCTCCTAAAAACCAGCTAAAGATTGCATCCACATCCTCGACATCGAAGTTTTCAACTCTGATAGTTCCGATTTCCCTGGTTCTGAGCGCAAGGCGCCTCATTTTATCATCGTAGACGACAACCTTCTTATTAGTTTTCCCGATATCCAACGCGGCAATGGCATATTTCATCGTCTATCAGCCAAAATAATCAAAATTCCAAGTACCAAATGGGCCATGGCGGCATCAACGGTAGAGCGGGCCAAAAACATTGCAGGCTCTAAAGTCCGCTCCCTCCCTGTCCATGCCGAAATGATTCCAAGCGGCTGGCCGAAAAATCTCATCCTCATCGAGATTATGCATGGAAACCGGAATTCTCAGCATTGAGGCCAGAGTAATCATGTCTGCTCCAATATGGCCGTAGCTGATGGCTCCATGATTTGCCCCCCACGCCGACATCATGCCATAAACATCTCTGAAATTACCCCTGCCGGTTAAACGGGGAGTAAACCAGGTTGTAGGCCAGGTAGGGCTTGTCCGCTCGTCCAAACTACGATGAACCGCATCCGGGAGTTCCACCGTCTCTCCCTCGGCAAGTTGGAGAACAGGTCCCCAACCCTTAATCAAATTCAAGCGACTCATCGTTACCGGCATACCGCCGCGGGTAAGAAAATCGGTCGAATAACCACCCCCCCTGAAGTAGCCAAGGTCGGCTGGGCAGAAATTGGTAGCCCTTAGGCAGGCCTTCACCTCGGTTTCAGTGATTTCCCAGAAGGGTTTGATGGCGGGTCTGCCATCGAGCGACTGTTCACCGGTGCCGTCTAGGCAGGTTGAACCCGAATTAATCAGATGAATCAAACCAGCCGAGGCAGCCCCCCTTAGCTTGTGTCCCGTAACTCGCTCAACCGCATCGGGGCTCCAATAGGTGCGGACATCGCTAAAAATCTGGGCGGTATTGGTGAGCAGACTGCCAAGTAGCATGGTAATTCCATTGAGCGTATCGTTCTCCGTGGCAAACACATAGGGCTGACGCAAGCCATCCCAATCGAAACTGCTGTTCACCATGGTTTCCATGAAGTCGCCATTGGCCATCCAATCCGTCCAGTGACGCTGACCCTGAAATCCACCGGCGATGGCGTTATGGCCAAGGGCCTCCTCGCCGAAACCAAGCTCATCGAGCACTGGATTGCCGCTCATCAAGTCCTTCACGATTAGGGTCATCTTAACCGAAGTATCCCACTCGGCCTCCTTCTCCTCCTCGCTGTGCCGGCTATCGGAATCATTCGGATCCATACCTATATTCAAATTCTCCCTCACCCAGGCCCGGGCAAGTTCGTACTCCCTTGGATCGAAAATTCCCTTGCTTATGCGCCTGCTTAGCTCGCTCATATCGACATACTCATTGCGCATTCCAAGGTAGTCCTGGAAAAAATTCTCGTCCACGATGCAGCCGGCGATTCCCATCGAAACAGAGCCCACAGACAAATAGCTCTTACCCCGCATTGTGGCAAGGGCCACACCGGCTCGGGCGAAACGGAGAATTTTTCTTTTTACATCCTTCGTTATGCTAACATCATCCGAATCCTGAACCTCCCTGCCGTAAATTCCGAAGGCGGGAATTCCCTTCTGAGCATGGGCGGCAAGCACAGCCGCCAGATATACGGCTCCGGGCCGCTCGGTGCCGTTAAAGCCCCAAACAGCCTTTGGAGTGCTCGGATCCATGTCCATCGTCTCCGAGCCATAGCACCAACAGGGCGTAACCGTTAGCGAAACTCCCACTCCAGCCCTTTCAAACTTGTCTTGGGCCATGGCAGCCTCGGCCACGCCCCCTATGCAGGTGTCGGCCACAACACATTCAAACCTCGACCCATCAACATATCTCAGATTCGACGAAATAAGCTCGGCAGCCGCCCTGGCCATCCCCATCGTGCGCTCCTCAAGACTCTCGCGAACCCCACCCAAACGTCCATCGATCGTGGGCCGGATGCCAACCTTGGGCCGCTCCCCGCGATAGCGCCATTTACCAATTTCAGCCTTCTTGAAAACCATTGCAACCTCCAATAGTTGGTGCCTTGGCGGAAAGATAATCCTCCGCCTCATCATTCCATATGCCCTTGTTCCTGGCGCATATTGCCGCCAAGTTCGCCCAAAATTCATTAGACTCGCCAAGTCTCTCAAAGTCATCAATCGCGGTCAGCGGCAAATCCACATTCGTGTATATAAGTTTCTTACCTCCGGGAATCCTCGGCAGGTTGAGAGTGGTTTCAGGAACTGCATTGAGTCCGCCGACATGCGTAATCATAACAGAGGGATTTATCCTGCCCTCTCTCATTAGCTCGAGTGAAATTCTCATATCCTCGGTGTTCCCGCCACTGGTGCCAACAATATGGTGAGACGAGTAGTGCATATCGTAGAAGTTTATCCTAGCCGAAAACTCGGCATCCGTGGGTCCGGCAAAAAAATTCATGCAGCCATCCCTGCCAAGCATCCCATCGGCCTGCTCCACCAGGGCCGCCACTGGAGCCATAACGAAAACATCATCAAATTCCCCGGCCAGTCCATTTCCCATCGTTTGCCCGGCGCTATTGAGATAAGTTAGTTCAACGCCGTTTCTTGCCGCCTCCGCGCAGGTAAACAGAAGCTCCGCTCTCTTAAGGCGGGTGTCATCGATATCGCTTACCACTAGTTTGCGAGGTCTTACATCGCCGTGGATGGCCAAATCGATGGCACCAAGCCCCATGGGCCCGGCTCCCGCCAAAATGGCCATGACGCCTTGGGGTTTGATACCCATCCTATGCTCGTAAGCGCCATGGGTTACATGATAGCTGGCCCTAAAAGCTCCTACGATACAGCTCATAGGCTCGGAGAGACTGCCGAAATAGTATGACTTCTGGTCGTATCGAAGAAGGCAGTTCATCTCCATCACTTCATTTGGAATGACAATGTAGGTGGCCGAACCGCCTATCCACCGATAACTGTAGCCAGGCGCATCCAAGCTGCCCCTGTAATTCAACGCCGGCTGAATAGTGAACCTGTCGCCTACCCTGTATCTTTCAGCCCACTTGGAACCAACAGAGACGATTGCGCCACAGAATTCATGACCAATCATCACCGGAGAGGCGGCAATATTCTTTGGAACTCTCTTGTGTCCCGAACCCTGAATAGCAGCCTTGTAAGAACTCATACAGAGGCTATCCGACACAATGTGCGCGAGTATCTCATCCTGCCTCATTTCAGGAAGCTCGAAGCTCTCGAGCCTAAGATCATTCTTCCCATACATTCGAACCGCTGTTGTCTTCAAAATAACTCCTTATAAGTGACTTCGGGCCTCCCTGCTCCCTCCCGATCTCGAATTTCGCCGGAATGCTAACCCAGCATCACCTGGCCGCCCGTAACGGGAACAGCCTGGCCTGTTTCGTACTGCTGTTCTACACAGTAGAGAATCGCTCTTAGAACATCCCTGCTCTCACAGCCGCGGCCCATCGGCACCTTCTCCTCATAGAATTTTCTAACTTCCGCCACGGTTCTCGCCCCGGGCACCTTGCCCGCCTTCAAATACTGAATAAACAAGCCGCTATCGGGATTCGACCACAGCGGACCATCGAAAAGATTGCCCGGGCAAATGGCGTTCACCTTGATTCCATACTCAACCAATTCCAGCGCGAAGCTCTGCACCAGTCCGATACCACCGAATTTTCCTCCGGCATAGGCCGCGTTCTTGTTCGAACCCACAAGGCCGCTCTTTGAATTGATCTGGATTATATCGGAGCTGTATCCCGGATTTGCTAAGCTCTGGCGCACTAGAATCGATGCTGCTTGCTTAACGAGCAGGAAGAAGGCCGAATAGTTTGTTCTTGTTACGAAATCGAAGTCGGCAGTCGATTGCTCAAGTACAGAGCCAGCCCGAAGAACCCCGGCATTGCTGATTAAAACATCTATACCGCCAGCAAATAGGACCGCCTTTTCAGCCATCTTCCGAACCGATAGCTCGCTTGAAACGTCAACTTCAACAGCCTCAGCCCGGCGTGAGCCAGGGGAATTCAGCGCATCGGCCTGCCTGCGCGCACCCTCTAAATTGACATCCGCGATAATTATGAAGGCGCCTTGCTCCGCTAAACCCCGGGCTATCTTTGCGCCGAGCCCTCTCGCGCCGCCGGTAAGCAGAACCACCTTGCCCTCAACCACGCCTAGCCGGGCATTCCCGCTGTTAGACGGCGTATGCGAAAGTAGTTCGCCTGGGGACATCCTAGCCGCGCGCTCGGCCTCCTCCCAATCGCGCCCCACATAAAAACTCCCCCCTCCCTCCACTCGCACGGCTGCCGGCAATTTCCCGCCCGGCCAGTCCAATGTTCTTAGCCCCGCATCGGTTAGCGGGAAGGCCAGCTTCGGGATATCCAGCCTTTCATCCTCTATCGAGTGCACTATAACGGGGCGCCCCAGGGCCGCCATATATGCCCCTCGAAGCATAGGAAGCAATTCTAATCTATCCAAAGGCCCTCCTCACGGGCAATATCGACAATTTTTTCAGGCCTCTCGGCATCCATGCGCCGCCCAATCCCGGCATAGATTCCTATTCGCTCTCCCAAGGCCATCCTCCTAAGCGGCGACTCTGAATCGAAAAGTCCGAAACCACCGTAAGAGCTAAGGTGCTCATGCGCGATAAGGGCCCATGTGGAATCTTTCAGGTGGCGAAATTCCTGCCGATTCAGTTCCGGAGAGCGAAAGCTCTGACGGGAAGAATTGATATCAACCCCGCTGATTTCCATAAGATCCTTCCTGCGGCACAGTTCCCTCACTCTTCTAAGCTGTGCAAGGCTGTTTCGGGGCGGCATGTAAGTTAGGGCCTTGAAGCCCAGCCGCGGAAGCTCCTCGAATAGCTCATCCAACCAGGAATCCTCAAAGGTTTCCGCCCTCTTATCCCCGGTTGGAGACTCGCCGACATCTCCTAAATAAGGATAGCAGGTGATAGCCCCCAATTCGCTAACCAGTTCACAAACCCTCATTACCGGAGGGCACTCCTCGGGCGATGGCTCCTGATAGAAGCTAGGCACAAGGGCGCTTTTGAACAATCCCAGCAAATCATATAGGAAATGCACGTTTTTCCCATCCGAAAGGCGCTTTTCCGCCAGGCTGGAAACGCTCAGGTTCAGAGACTGCCTTAGCGCTGAGATTAGGGGGGCGCCGCGGCCAAAACGGGCAAGCATCTTCTGCGCAAGCGAATAGAGTATATGCCTTTCGGTAATGCTCCCGCCGCTTCGATGCATCGAAATAGACTCAACATCAGCTCGGAAATCGAGCCGCTCCAAACCGGCATCCATCAAAGAATCATTGAGGATGGCAACCTGATTCTCCATGCGCGCGGCCCTGGCCCTTCGAATCGGCCTGAGAAAGGCTTCGAATTTCGATCGGCTACGGCTTGGGATACCGTGACACACCATGTACAGGATATTAGGCGAATCCGGATTATTTATCCTTTTGCCCTCGAGCCTCGTGCCACTGGCCGAAACCCGGAGTTCGCAGCCGCAGGTAGTGGGCAAGCCGATGATACGGCCGGCCTTTTGCATCTCCCGGCAGCCGGATATCGATTCATGATCGATTATTCCGACTGCATCCAAACCCGCGAGCAAGGCCCCGTAGGCCGCCTCCGCCGGACTGTAGGGGCTAAAGGAATAGCAGGTATGAATATGATTGTTTACCTCCCCTCGGCGCTCGGGCGCAAGGCCGGCCGCCCTTCGGGCATCCAGCCTCTTCCTTAGCGAATTCAGCCTGGCTTTGGCGTTCCTGCCCTCTAGTCTTAGTTCAGCAATCTCGGCGGCGCTGCTCATGCGAACCCTGAACCTGCCGGACGTCCATCCCTCAGCTTGTTCACACTCCGCTCCTATTTCTGCGGAGCAGCTCGGCATCACTCTGGGCGGAACTTGGCGTATGATCCTTGAGCGGCAGAATCCGCTCATGAATCAAGTCGATAATCCACTCCTTCTGCGGAAAGAATTCCTCTTCCATCTCTGCGGCCGGCGAAATCCAGTTTCTTGCACCCAAAACCACCGGCGGGGCATCAAGATAGTCAAAGCACAGCGCATTCAAATTGCTGGCCACGTTGTGAAGAAAGCTGCCCCGTTCAACCGCATCCGAACTTAGTAAAACCCTGCCGGTTTTTCGAACCGATTCGACAAGTAAGTCGTAGTTCAGAGGATTGACAAATCTCAAGTCGATAAGCTCCGAACTCAGGCCGAAGCGCTCCTCCAACTCGTCTGCCGCCAGAACGGCGGTGTAAAGCGTGGCTCCCAGCGTGATAATGGTAATGTCCTTCCCTCGGCGCCGGATTGCCGGAACACCCTCGGGCGTTTCATAGTATTCTTCCGGCACACCGTTTTCCTCGAATTGCTCACCGACGCCATACAACTTCTGGCTTTCCAGGAACACCACCGGATCGGTGCCGCCCAGGGCAAGATTCAGCATTCCCTTGGCGTCGGTGGGCGTGGCTGGGAAATACACCTTCAAACCCGGAATGTGGGCAAGGAGCGCCGTCCAATCCTGCGAATGCTGGGCTCCGTACTTGGCTCCAATGGAAATTCTAAGGGTTAGGGGCATTTTCAGCATTCCGGCGCTCATACCCTGCCACTTGGCCATCTGATTGAAAACCTCGTCGCCCGCCCGTCCAAGGAAATCGCAGTACATCAGCTCAACGACAGCCCTGCCGCCGCATAGCGCATAGCCAACTCCGCTCCCAACAATGGCTCCCTCGGAAATAGGCGAATTGAAGAGTCGATGATAGGGGAGCGATTCCGTCAGGCCGCGATACACCGCAAAGGCGCCGCCCCAGTCCCGAACATCCTCGCCCCAGGCCGCCATTGTGGGATCTATCGAGAACCGGTAGAGCAGAGCCTCGAATAGGGCATCCCGAAATGCAAAAAGCCTAGCGGCGCTCGGTTTCTCGCCGCCTGCAGCCGAGCGAATTTTTCTGGCAAGGGCAAGCGTTCGGGGATTGTCCTCCATGGCAACCAGCAGCCGCGAACTTCGCTTCCCATCGCTTCCCATGCTATCCACCCTCTGACCCGAGTACATAACGCTTTCAATGGAGCGGCCGTCCAAACGGGGCGAAAGCTCCAGCGAGGTTGATTTTTCCAGGGTTACAAAGAGCTTCCTTTCCACCCGGGCGCGCATGTCGCTCACCGAGGCCTCGTTCAAAATCTCCTTATCCTTCAGGTAGTTTTCATAGGCAAGGATGCAATCCTGCGCCTGCCAAAGCTCCAATTCTTCCTTAGACCGATAGCTCGAAGAGTCCGAGGGGCTGTGGCCGGAAATCCGATAGGTGATAACATCCAGCAGCGCCGGTCCTCTTCCTTCCAGCAGAATTCTTTTCTTGCGCAAAGTGGCCTCTGCAACCGCGAGCGGGTTATAGCCATCAACCCCTTCGGCGTGCATGGCATTCGGATTCACTCCCGCGCCCACTCGCGCCAGGGTTCCAAAGCCCATGGTTTCACCCGCCGGCTGTCCGCCCATTCCATAAAAGTTATTGAAGAAGTTAAACATCACCGGAGGCGCGCCGCCAATATCCCAAAGCAGCTTATACTGATCCATTGACGCCAGCATCATCGCTTCCCAAACCGGCCCACAGCCTATGGATGCGTCCCCTATGTTGGCAATCACAATGCCGGGCCGCTGGTTGATTCGCTTATACAACGCGGCGCCCACCGCGATATCCGCACTGCCGCCAACTATCGCGTTGTTAGGCATCGAACCGAAGGGGGTGAAGAAGGCATGCATCGAACCCCCGAGCCCTCGGTTGAAGCCAGTTTTGCGGGCAAATATCTCCGCCATTGTTCCATAGAGAACATAGTCTACGGCAAGATCACGCAGATCGCCACTCGCATCCTTCTCTACAATCCTTAGAATCTCGCCGTCCATGTATTCTCGCATTAGTGCATGAATGGCATCCTCGTCCATCGTAGTTATCGCCCAGAGGCACTTTGCCAAAATCTCCCCGTGGGATCGGTGTGAACCAAAGATGTAGTCCTCATGACTGAGAGACATGGATTGTCCCACGGCTGCGGCCTCCTGACCGAGGGAAAGATGCGCCGGGCCCTGGTGATTGTACTCTAGGCCCATATAAGCGCTGGTTTTCTTGATGGAATCCAGAACCAGTTCGAACTGTCGGATTAGCAGCATGTGGTAGTAGGCGGCCAGCAGCCCCTTCCTTCCCCATTCCCTCTCTTCCCTGGCAAAATCGCTTCTGTACTGATTGAGCGGAATATCCTTGAACTTGATATATCCGGCTTTGCGAACCTTTCTTGGATCTATTACTTGGTCTATCGGCATTCAATTCTCTCCTAGTTTCGGAATAGGCTCTCGCCGCGCCTCCGTCTTTTACAACACTGCCACCAGCTCCAGTTTTGTAAGCACCCGCACAAGATGCGCCAAAAAGCGAGCGCCCACCGCGCCGTCTACGGCCTGATGATCGATGGTTAGGGAAAGGCCGATTCGCTTCTCAATGGCGATGCCGGTTTCGGTTTCGATTGGCGCATTGGTAATTGCTCCAATACCGAGAAGCGCCACCTCGGGCGCGTTCAGCACTGGGGTGAAGTTTTCAATTCCGAGTGCGCCCAGATTAGAAACTGTGAATGTGCTCCCTGCAAGGTCGTCTGGGGGGATATTCCCCTTTTTGCAGGCATCTGCAAGTCTTATTGCCACAGCTGTAAGCGAATTTAGGCTCCTCCTATTGGCGTTCTTGATTACCGGAGTCATCAAACCCCTCTGCGTATCTACCGCGAAACCAAGATGTACGTTGGCATATCTCCTTATCTCGTTCCCATGAAAGGTGGCATTCAATTCCGAATGATGAGGCAGAAGACGGGCAACACTGAACATCAGCAGGTGGTTAATCGAGACATCCTGCCGTTCAATCGACGCTTCCTTGAAGGATTGGCGCCAGGCCAGAATCGAGCCAGCCGGAGCAGAGCTATTTAAGGTAAGCTGTGCACCCTCGCTCAGCGAGGCGCGCATCCGCGAAGCTATGATCTTGCGCAGGCCCCTTACGGGTATTACTTCGACTGCCTCCGAAGATTCGCCTTGAGCGCCTGGGGCAGCCATGATGCCGGAGGCGGTATTGCCGCGAATCGCCTCGGAATCGACACTGGGGCGAGGAAGCTTCGCTAGACTGCGTTCCACGTCGCGTTCGATTATACGGCCGGCGGGTCCCGTGCCGGAGATGGAAACGGCGCCGGGGGCGCTGCCGGCGGTGGTGGAAGCGGTGAAGAGGCGCGGATTGAGGCCGGCGCTCAGGGCAAGTTTCCGGGCCCGGGGAGAGATGGCTAGATGATCGCCCTCATTCTGCTTATAACTAGTTTCAGGGGGGGGGTTGCTAGGCAGGATGGGCGCCGCGCCGCTAGATTGGCGCTTGGCATCCACCGCCTCGGCTGCATCCGCCACTACTTTGTCATTCACTCCCGGCGCGCCGGAGGCAAGCAGCGCCGAAGCATTCTCGCCCTCTTCGCCAAGAACGGCAAAGCGGCTTAGCACCGGCACCTCATCGCCGGCATCAAAGAGCCTAGCGAGCAGAATTCCAGCTGCCTCGGCTTCCACCTCCACCGTGGCCTTGTCGGTTTCCACTTCGCACAGCGCCTCTCCGGCAACTACCTGCTCACCAACTTTCTTGCGCCATTCCACTATAATCACGGATTCCACCGTGTTGCCCAACTTGGGCATTACCGCTTCGTGCATCATGCGCCATCCCCATGCCTGTTTAAAGGCTGATTCTTTGCTACGTGAAGCTGCACGCCCAGCAATTCAATCTCCTCCCGAATCTCCAACGGCAAACCTAGGTCCACCACCAGATCGTCAATTTCCTCAAGCGGGATTACACGGGCAAAACCCGCCTGATTCCACTTGCTCGAATCGGCCAGAAGCACCGTTCTATCCGAATGGCCGCGCATTGTCCGAACCACCTCGGTTTCCTCCATCATATGCGCGGTGAGCCCATTCGTAAGAGAGAATCCATCGGTTCCGATGAAGGCTGTTTTAACGTGAAACTGCTCTAGCTGATTCACGGCAATCGGTCCAACCATGGATTCCGCCTCGGGTCGGAAAAATCCGCCAACAAGGGTGAAGCTTGCCGCCGGGTTCCACCGTGCATATGGCAGAAGCAAGGTTGAATTCGTAACAACTTTTATGTTTCGCTTTCCCAGTAGATACCGCCCTATCAGCGATGTGGTGGTTCCCGCCTCCACCATGATTGAATCTCCATCCTCGATAAGAGCCGCCGCTCTTTTCGCTATGCTGGCCTTTAGTTCGGGATTTTTTCTCTGGCGCCTGAGAATTTCCGGATGGAGCGCTACCAGGGCACCCCCGCGAGTGCGAATCAGATATCCCTTCTTTGCCAATGTGTCGTAGTTGCTTCGCACCGTAACCATTGATACATCGAGGCGCGAACTCATCTGGCCAACCCCTATGTGTGGATTCTCAATCAGCAAATCGAGTATCTTTCTTTCCCTCTCGCTTAGCAGCTGCAAGTCTCCTCCCCAAGATGCCCAGAACCAATTGCCGGCGTTTAGCTTTCTATTAGCTTTCGTAAGCCTTACTATATACCCTCAAAATAGACTACGCAAGTACTCCTCATCTGCGCCTAGTCTTATCGACACTGACAGCGCCGGGAGCCGTTTCATTCTTCGAGTTCGAAGCGAAATTTCAATGAGAGGGTGCTTTGTACGGGTTGACCATAGCTAGTGGCCGGAGCGAATACGAGATTCTCGAGCGAGGTGAGAACGGATTTTTCCAATAGGGGACTGCTTCGAGGCGGGATAAATTCGAATTTTTTGATATCGCCGCTGGCATCAATGTCTAGCTCGATTAGCACGGAGCCCTCGAGTCCCCGTCGCCTGGCGAGTAGAGGATAGTTCGGTTTGGGGATTGAGAGTGGGGACGCGGGTTGGTATGAGGGCTCTGATTCGATAGCAGGGGCAGCAAGGCCAGATAGGGACGCGGGAGGCGGAGGGATGGATTGCTGGGCCGGGGCAGCAGACATCTTAATCGGGGTGGGGAGCGCCGAGGAAGGCCCTGTGGAAGGAGAGCTTTGCGCGGACGACGGAGAAGAATTGAAATCGGCCCCCACCGTGGATGCGGGAGGCGGAGGGAAGAGGCTCGACTCTGAGCTTGCATCTGGGTAAGCAGAGTTTCGATATGCCGATTCGACGGAATTGCCAGGCTTTGAATTTAAGCCCGATTCCGAGCCAGTTAGGCGAATAGAAAGCGTTGACGGGTTTGATATCTCGGCGCTTACACCTTTCCAGAAGAGCAGAGAGAAAACTAAGACGCTGTGCAGGCCAAGCGACAACGCGGTTGCAATCGCCAGTCTTCTCGATATCATCGGTATCGCCAGAGAGCGCCAAAGCTGAATTCACGGCCCTCAACCGGATACCAGGATTCCGAGTTCGAGTATGAATTCCAGTAAACCTCGGTTGGCATGCGGGCATCAAGTAAGTTGGCTACCTTGGCATAGATGCTTAGACCGTCTATAGGCCGCCAGTCTATGCGAGCATCCCAACTCAATCTGCCCCTTATCGCTCCTCTTTTGTTGTCGAAATCCCCGCCCTTGTAATACTTGGAGGTGAATCTGGCATCCGTGGAAAGCTCAAGGGATTTGATAGGAACGAGGGATACTCGGCCATATATGCTGTGCAGGGGCACTAGGGGAACCCGCTTGCCGGAATTCCCCGCGAAATCCAAGGCATATGAGACGCTTAGTCCCAACACGGAGCCGGTTCTCAGAAAACTGAGAACGGCGCCCATGTGCCGGGTTTCACCGATGTTTGCATTTCTCCCATAAGCCGAGTTGAAGGCAATCTCATCGCTCATTGCAATGAAGTAAACGGCCATATCGGCCCTGTACATGCCTCTGGCGTATTCCAAGGAGCCAGTTATATGATGCCCAAACTCCGGCTTCAAATCGGTAATGATGGACGGGGGATTGGAATAGTAGGCAACCTGCTCATCTAGCATGGGATAGCGAAAAACCCGCCCATATCGCAGGCGCGCCGTCCAATTCTCTGTAGGCATCCAGGCGCCGCCAAAATCGTAAACGAAGGGCAGGTAGCGGACTTCTTTGCCCGCTCCGGAAATTTTGTATGCCGCCAGCCGCATCCCGGTATCGGCCACCCAGCGCTCACCCAGCATCGCCTTAAGCCTCAGCCAGAGCGCGAAATCAAAGCGTCTAGCCGATTCCTTGGAAATCCGATTGCGTCTTTTCTCCTCCTTATAGACCCTAGCAGTGCTTTCAGACCAATTCACATCAATTCCCCCTATGGGGATTAGCGTCACACGGCCGTTAGGATAGATTTCGATACTCCCCTGGATGCTTCCACGCACATCATCCAAGGCGCTGTCGGTAAAAGAATTCCAGGTATCGGAAATCACATTGGTCTTGGCGCTCAGATGACGCCAGGATACCGGAAAGGCGAGCATCAGCGGGCCAATATTGGTTTTCAAGTCGAACCCGCTCATCCAAATGATTTGCGATACCTGATCTTCCTCCTTATTCGCCCTATCTGGATTGGTCCTATATTCGCTCTCGGAAAGGCCGCCTGGAAGCTGATAGAAAGACTTAGAGAAGAACCCTTTCAATCCAAGGTCCAAACGTTGAAAATGCGCGCCGAGCTTCAGATTTGCGGATGTAGTATTCATATCGGATCTTTCCCGAATTGGATTCAAATCTACGTGGTAAAAATCTCCTTCCACAGAGAATACGTCGCCGCCCCAGACGATGCCCAGCGCCTCCCTGTTAGTGAGACTCGTGGATAGGTTGGCACGAATCCAAGCTTCAAATCCTTCGGGCTCCCTGGTGACAATGTTGATGGCGCCAGCTACAGCCTGATCGCCATATTGGCTCGAGAGAGGCCCCTTAACCACCTCTATGCGCAGGATTCTATCCAACGGAATCGACTGCCAGTCAACAGACGCCATATCCGCGCGGTTGATGGGGCGTCCGTCAATCAAAACAAGGGTGCGGGCAAAACCATTTTCTCCGAAGCCGCCTAGCGAAATGAAACTCTTACCAGGCGCGTTTGACTTCATGGCAATATCGGGCAGGATTTTGAGCGCATCAAGGACATCATCGGCGCGGGTCATCACCTCGGGGGGGATAACGCGAACATAGGAAGAGGAGCTTCGAACATCCTCTTCAATCCTCGACGCGCTCACCACAATTTCCATGTCTTCGGAAAGGGCGACTTTCGCAGCACTCAGGAACAAGATGGCTAAATTCAGCGCTCTTCTTTTGGGCGGAATGCGGGCCAATCGAGTAGGTACACCGGCAGATAGAATATTTGGAATGAGAAAGCGAAACATGATATGCCCCCACAGCTATTACTAACCGCGAGAGAATATCCTGGCTTGCGGCACAAAGCCGGTTGCCTTCCCTTTCGGTGGCGCCTAACCGGCCCATCGCCGTATACAGTTGGCAGAGGACAGCCTCGGAATCTAACCGCGTTCCTCCCTCATCGGCAACGACATGCTACCCCAGATAGAGTCAAAGGAGCAAGCGGAAGTTAAAAGCGCTCCTCTTCCCAGAAATGCGCTAAGTTCGAACCTTCGGCATACAGTCTTTACGTTAATAGAAGCCGAGAAAGCCGGCTAGCTAACCCTAGGGCATATGATGAAGAACTGTCGTTTCTCGCTGAGTGTGTATGGATCGCAAAATGAAATCCCATACCAGAAGATGGCAAACACCGCCATTCCGGCTTGTCTGCTCCATCTGGCCTATAACCTTAAGGGTGATAATGAGCTTTCTTGAGAATTCGCTTTAGGGTGGAAGGGGTTGGAGTTTAGGCAAGAAACAGGTGCCGGTGTCGATATCCCAGCTTACTGGCGCGAGAAGAGCGTAAGTGTAGGCATCCTAGCCTGAACTTGGCCCTCCCTAGGACTTCGGAAGATAGAGGCTTATCCTTGCCCCGCCAAGCATCTCCGACTTTCCGGCATCAATACTGCCATCATGGGCTCTGGCAATCTCGCGGCAGATAGAAAGCCCGAGACCGACTCCGCCGGAATCCCTGCTTCGGGACTTGTCAACCCGGAAGTAGCGTTCGAAAACCCGTTCCTGGTTCTCCACCGCGATACCCGGTCCATCGTCCTCCACATGTAGTTTCAGGGAGTCTTCCCCTACTCGCAGTGAAAAAAGCACCCGCGACTTGGCGTAACGAAGGGCGTTGGATAGGAGATTTACGAGTAATCCGCGTATCTTTCCCCTATCGGCGGAAACTTCCGATTGGCCTCCGAGGAATCTAGTTTCGATTGCTATATCAAGCTGGTGTATACCCGGTTCGGCTGCCTCTACAACCTCGTGAATAAGAGCCTCCAGACTAAAGAACTCCCGCTCCAGTGTCGATTCGGAGGATTCAAATTCAGATAGAATTCTTAGCTCATCAACAAGCGCGGCCAAACGTTTCGATTCGGTCGATAGGGCCGCCAGGCCATCGATATTTAGCGGATACACTCCCTCCTCCATCATCTCAATGCGAGCTTGGATGAGACTGATTGGAGTGCGGAGCTCATGCGCCGAATCGGCGATAAGCCGCCGGCGTTGGTCGGCGGCATGTTCAAGAGACGCAGTCATATTGTTGAAACCGCGCGAGAGATCGCCCAGCTCATCCCTCCTCTTGCCAGGCACCCTGGCATTTAGATTTCCTTCCTCTACCTTCCTCAAAGCCTGATTTAGCACTGCGATCGGCCGGACTATGTTTTCGGCAATGATAAGGCCAAGAAACATGGCGAAAACAAAAATTAAGAGCGCGGCAAACCATGAAATCACGCCAGCTCTCTGCAGCACCAAAAGCTCTGGCGGACGTTGGAGACCTGGAATCATCTGACCCATATAGAGATAGCCTATTTCGGCGTTATTCTCATCGTACAAAGGAACCCGCTTCGGATTATCAGGCGCGAGTTTTCTGCGGCCATAGTCGGCGTCGTCATACAGCACCCTACCTGAAAGATCGGTAATCACGATGTGGGAGCTAGTCCAGTCCCTCTGCGTTTCCTTATCCATCATTCCCATCATTCCCATCATTCCCATTCCACCACCGATATGCGGGGGCAGGGAATGGCGCTTCTCACGCTCAGCGTCTTCCCCAAACTTGGCCGTCCATTCCCCAAGTTCCTTCGAAAGCCACTTGGCGCGCATGAAATCCCTTTCGAAAGCGAAGTTGTCATAGCGGTTGCGAGTAAGGAGATTGCCCGTTCCTACTGCCGCCGATAGCGCAAGCAGCACCACCAAGGCAAAGGAGCCGAGTATCTTACCCCTAAGTGAGAATCTCATACTCTCCCCTCGGATTCTTCCAAGAGCCGATAACCTATTCCCCGCACCGTTTGAATAAATCCAGGCTGCCCCCCCGCCGCCACTAGTGATTTGCGAATATTCTTGATATGAACATCGATCGTGCGCTCATAACCCTCCCATGCGTGGTCTTGAAAAAATTCCATTATCTCAGTACGCGAAAAAACCCTCCCTGGCTGCCGCATGAAACCATGAAGTATATCAAACTGAGCAGTAGTTAAATCCAAGGTACAACCCGAAAAACTCGCGCGCCGACGCCTCGTATCCAACTCAAGATTCAAAACCCGTAGGCTGCTTTGTTTGAGCTCGCTCGATTCCACTGCAATTCTGCGCATAACGGAACGAATCCGTGCTGCCATCTCCCTCAAGCTAAAGGGCTTAGTGATATAGTCGTCCGCTCCGAGTTCAAGTCCTATTAACTTGTCGGATTCTTCGGCCATTGCTGTAATAAAAATCACCGGCGTGTGCGAGCTTGCTCTAATTCGACGCATTACATCCAGTCCATCAAGTTTGGGAATCATAATATCAAGCAGCACAAAATCCACGCTCCTCTCGTGAAACAGCTCCAGAGCTTCAATACCATCCTGGGCGCTAATTGCCTGCCAACCGATCGACACTAGATAATCACAGATAATCTTGTTTAAGCCTTTCTCATCTTCAACAATAAGAACAGTCACTCTTCTCAGAAGAACCTCCCAAGCAGATCCAATAGCCGCAGGCCGGTCGGCGACAAACTCCCTTGACCCCCGGTTAAGCGTGAGCCAAGGAATACAAAGAAAGTTTAGTACCTGCCAGGATAATCCCAGTCAGGACTACCCCAAGGCCCATCAGGTCCACCCCAACCAGGTCCGTGATGATATCCTCGTCCATAAGGCCCACCCCAACCAGGTCCGTGATGATATCCTCTGAAGTAACCTCTCCAGCCTCTTCTTCCGTAAGCGCCGAACCATCTACCGCGCCGGTAATCATACCACCCCAAGTTACCGCGCCGGTAATCATACCACTCCAAGTCAATTTCTTCCCCGTTTACCTTGGCCGAAACAACCATCAGGTGCACTGGCGAAAAAGGAGCTTTGAAGGCCTCGATGCTCAGCGCCGCGCCCTCGGCCGGTGGCAAGTCGACTCCCTCATTCGAAAACCCAAGCCCATCTGGAAGGTTAAGATAGTAGAGTTTTCCCTCATCGCTAAGAATCGCCGGATACTCGCCCTCTTCCATCCTGAAAGTTCCGGTATAAACCTGGAGCTCGGGCATTTCCTCCACGAAGTATTCATTGTACCACCCAGGATAAACCTCTTCATATTGCCTCTCGCCGGAAGCAAAGGCGGAGCCTGCCAAACAAAGCGCCAAAATCACAGTAATAGTAAGTCTCATTCGAAATACCTCCTCAAGTATTCATTGGTTATTTGCGATATTTTTTCCAATTCCTTCCTCCGTAAGCGCCAGGCCATTTACCGCGCCGGTAATCATACCACTCCAAGTCAATTTCTTCTCCGTTTACCTTGGCCGAAACAACCATCAGGTGCACTGGCGAAAAAGAAGCTTCAAAAGCCTCGATGCTCAGCGCCGCGCCCTCGGCCGGTGGCAAGTTGGCTCCCTCATTCGAAATCCCAAGCCCACCTGGAAGCTTAAGATAGTAGAGCTTCCCCTCATCGCTAAGAATCGCCGGATACTCGCCCTCCTCCATCCTGAAAGTTCCGGTATAAACCTGGGGCTCGGGCATTTCCTCCACGAAGGATCCCTTGCCCCACTTACCAGGATAAACCTCTTCATTTTGCCTCTCGCCGGAAGCAAAGGCGGCGCCTGCCAAACAAAGCGCCAAAATCACAGTAATAGTAAGTCTCATTCGAAATACCTCCTCAAGTATTCATTGCTTAGGAATATCGCCCCTGAATATAAACAGATTATGAACCCAGTATATTTTGTTCTACTTTTTAGGCTCGCGCAGGTAGTCTGAAATCTATATAGATAGGTTCATTAGCATCGCTGGGAATCCGCCCTGGCGCGTCTAGCCGGAAGCCTATAACTTTGGGCACACTTGGATGTTGCAACTCAGATCGTTACAATGAATTATGAAAGCCAGCACCTACCTTCGCGTCGCCTGCGCCATTCCCACCGTGAAGCCGGCGAATCCAACGCACAACGCCAAGTCCATCATCCAAGGCTACACCAAGTGCCGTGACGCCGGAGCAGATTTGATACTCTTCCCGGAACTCTCCTTAAGCGGCTACACCTGCGCGGATCTATTCTTCCAGTCTCGCCTATTGGAGGAGGTAGAAATTCAGGCTCTAAGAATAATAAAGGAGTGCAGCGAGGGTATAATCATTTTTGGACTGCCTGTCTCCCACCAGGGCCGGCTGTTTAACAGCGCCCTGGTTGCACAGGGCGGCAGAATTTTGGGCATTGTGCCCAAAACCTATGTACCCGATTCACAGGAATACTACGAAAATCGTTGGTTCGCATCGTCCGATGAGGTCAGAGAGACTCACGTGGAAATAAGCGGGCAGTCTGTGCCCTTCAGCGCAAACCTCTGCTTCAACGATGATGAAGGCATCAGCCTCGCGTTGGAAATCTGCGAAGATCTCTGGGCTCCCATTCCGCCATCTTCGAAGCATGCTATCGCCGGAGCTCAAATCTTGCTAAACCCCTCTGCATCCAGCGAGTTAGTTGCTAAGGCGGATTACAGGCGGGAACTCATAAGAAATCAGTCTGCCAGATGCCTTGCCGCCTACATTTATTGCTCGGCGGGTCCAAGCGAATCCAGCACCGATACCCTCTTTGGGGGTCATGCCCTAATCGTGGAAAACGGACGAATTCTTGCCGAGAATCAACGCTTTCCAATGGGGGACGATCAGTTGCTTGCGGATATCGATGTGGAATTGCTCAATCACGAACGCAGAATCTCTCGCAGCTTCGGATCCGCTGCAAGAAGGGAGCTTGGGGGGTCTAACTACAGAAGCATTCCGTTCAAAACTTCTGTGATGGAGGGAGCAAAGACTACTATTAGGGCAGTTCCCTCCCAACCCTTCGTGCCATCCAACGAGGCGGAAAGAAATCTGCGCTGCAAGGAAATATTCTCTATACAAGCAGCGGCTCTGGCAACACGTATGGAACACAGCAACATTGAGAAGTCCGTGCTGGGTCTGTCCGGCGGCCTAGACTCCACACTCGCCCTGCTGGTAGCAATCAACGCTCTAAACAGACTCTCGCTACCCCGCAGCAGGATTCACGCCCTAACCATGCCTGGCTTCGGCACTACAAAGAGAACCCTTGGAAATGTGAAAAATCTATGCACGGCGCTTGGCGTCGAGCTCGAAACAATCGATATCCGTGAATCCTGCAAATTGCAGATGGAAGAGCTCGGCCACAGCGGCCAAGCCGATAATATCGTCTTTGAAAACATTCAGGCTCGACATCGTACCGCTCTCCTCATGAACAAGGCCAATATGCTTGGCGCGTTGGTTATCGGAACTGGGGACCTTTCTGAACTGGCTCTAGGTTGGTGCACCTTCAGCGGCGACCACATCTCAAACTACTCGGTCAATTCCGGGGTTCCCAAAACGCTTGTCCAATACCTAATAAGGTGGTTTGCCGAGAGCCATCCCCAAAATGAGATTCGCGATATACTGCTGGACATATTGGATACTCCCATCAGCCCGGAGTTGCTGCCCCCGGATCCAAAGGGGAGTATAAGCCAGAAGACTCAGGATGAGATTGGCCCCTACGAGTTACATGATTTCTTTTTGTATTATGCAATCCGCTATGGCTTTGGTCCGGACAGGGTATGCGCTCTTGCCGCGAAAGCCTTCGGGGCCGCCTATGAGCCTCAAGCAATAAGGAAATGGCTGCGGGTGTTTTACATGCGCTTCTTTTCCCAGCAGTTCAAGCGCTCATGTCTGCCCGATGGGCCCAAGGTTGGAACAATCGCGCTATCTCCGCGAGCGGATTGGCGAATGCCCTCGGACGCTCAGGCAGATATCTGGCTAAAGGAGTTAGACTCTCTATCAGGCAACTAAGGGGCGGCAAACGTGCAATCGCCAATACTCAAGAGGCGCTCGCTATCGTTCAATAACCAATCCTAAAGCATGGTGGCAGGAAGCTTAGACGGCGCCGCGCCGCGGAATATTCGGGTGCGTATCAGAACCACTACGCGCCTTGCCAACCTGCTGCCTCTCCTTACGCCACTTGCTCCCCTTGCCGTCATCCTGCTTATCGAGTTCGGCCCCGGCTGGGGCCTCCTCGCGTTCGGAGACCGCGGCTGCCAACTCCGCGCGTTCCAATGCCTCATCTTCTTCCAAGTGGCATTTCTTGTACTTCTTCCCCGAACCACAGGAACAGACATCGTTTCTACCAGTGTGCTTCAACCGCTGCTTGTAATCATCCTTCCCCATACACCTTCCTAGAAATAGAACTCGAAAAAGAGTTAGAGGTTAATCTCGAGCCTAGTATAGCCCAAAGTTTCGCCCAATGCACACGCAATTGCATAACCCTCGGCAACAAGGTTGTGAGAGACTCCCGTTATCTTCTCGAGAGAGGTTACTCCGCCATCGCGAATGCCGCATGGCACTATCCAATCGAAATGGGAAAGATTGGTGTTAACGTTGTGAGCAAAACCATGAAACGTGATTTTCTTCTTAAGAGCGATGCCAATGGCGGTGATTTTATCCTTACCAACCCAAACTCCTGTATGCTCCGGGTGCGCATTTGCCTCGATATTATGTAAATCGGCAAGATATCGGATAAGGGCGGTTTCGATATTTCTCACAAGCGCTCGCACCCGATGGCGGTGCGCCTCAATCGATGCAATCAGATAGCCAACTAGCTGACCAGGTCCATGATAAGTAACCTCGCCGCCCCTATCGCTACTGATAACAGCCACACCGTGAGTGAAGGGATTAATCAGGATGTTATGGCCTTGATTACCGCGAAGTCCAGTAGTAATAACCGGAGGGTGCTCAAGGAGCCAAAGCGTATCGGGGATTTTGTTCGCCAGACGGAGTTCATGGAGTTCGTACTGACGGGTTAGCGCTTGCTCGTAGGGAATCGGGGCGGTATCGTGCAGCACTCTGAGTATCATAGGCATCCAAACACTATATCGGCAGCGCCTTCCAAGCCCCATCCAAAAGCGCCCATATCTCATTGTAGCCGACATCCTTGCAAAGGGCAATCGATTCCTCAAAACGACAATCAATATCCCGCGGACGGTGGGCATCCGAATTAATTACTATCCTGATACCACGTTTTGCCGCATTGGCCAATATCCATGGCGAGGGATAAAGCACATCCAAAGCGCTCCTGCATATCGCGCCGGTATTGAGCTCCATAATCTTATCACTCGCCGCGAGGGCTTCCAGGGCGGAGGCGACATGGCGGCGATACCACCCTGCATCCTCCGAGAAGTATTCATTATCGTTATTCTTCTTCTTCAGCACATCGAAGTGGGCTAAAACATCAAATCCGTCAAGCCGCACCAGCTCCGCAACTCGTGCATAATAAGCCTCGCTGAGCAGTTCGAACGAACCCTGATAGGCATTATCAAGCAGCCATTCAATCGCGTTCTTGGAACTATCAACGCAGGCATAGTCGGGATTCTGCTCCAGGGGGCAGGGAGAATGCACCGATGCAATCGCAAAATCCAAACCAAGCTCTTTCCACTTGGAATCTGCCGGCGACTGTGCGCCAGGGATATAGTCGATTTCCAGGCCCTTGTAAATCTCAATCCTGCCCTTCCACCTTTTTTTCTGTCTCTCCAGCTCCGCAAGATACAGGCCGAGGCGCTCCTCCTTCAACGTCCAATCGTTTTCAACCGGGATTGGAGCATGAGAACTGAATCCAAGCGCGGTAAAACCCCTTTCCGCTCCAGCTCGAACATAGTCCTCAATGGAGCCCTCCCCATCGCAAAAATCATTATGCATATGATAATTAGAGCCGAATACTCTTGTTTTCAAGTACATCTCTCCATCCCGGGGGCCCTGCCTTCAACTGGTGCTCTCATCTAGGCTTATAGACACCCTGGACATCGCCGCGGTCATGATAATCGAATCCAATCTATAGCGCTTCTCATTAAAAAAAGCTATGCGGCATCCTAGCCAACAGGAGCACGAAAATCAACTTCAAATTCATTTCAGCGGGGTCTAAAACTCAGAAATATACTGATTAATCGCGGCAAAACTCCATGCGCTCCTCAGGTAGGCCAGTAGAGCTGCGCCGCCTAGAATTTCATCTCGGCAATTATCTGAAGCAGAGTTCAAGCCCTATGAGGCTTGCCAAGCCGCTAGCGCCAGGCTGCAGTAACTTCAGTGTTCAAAATCCACCTGTATTTCAGAGAATGGTTTCCATAACTATACCCCAGGGTTTTGGCTCCCCGGAGGATAGGCGCAGGTTTCACGAGGCAGCTACCCCGTAAAGGCCGATCAGAGAGGCGCGGTTCGTATTCTGAATCACAGCCGCGTCGGGCTTTACGCCACATCGAAAAGAACTCTCGTAAATCCTAATCGCCTTCCTCGCAAGGCGGCGAGAGAGGCTGCCAACTAGGGATTCGCCCGGAAATCGGCTTTGCTCCACCCGTTCATCGCTGGTACCGCCTGGCAAGTATCTTGAATGCTTTTGCTGCCCCCCTACAACTTCCAAGAGCCCAAAGCAGCTGACTTATCTGGCAAGAACCGGGCATCTGCGCTTATACTGCTTTGGCGGGAGCTATCAATGGCTAAGAAACTAAGAAGCGCTACAAGCAGGAGCGGCCGCCTCATGGCAGGCGCCCGGGCTCTATGGAGGGCGAATGGGATGACTGAATCCCAAATGTCCAGGCCGCTTATCGCCATCGCCAACTCATTCACTCAGTTTGTCCCCGGGCATGTGCATTTGCATGGTGTCGGTCAGTTGGTGAAAAAGAGAATCGAAGAGGAGGGCTGCTTCGGCGCGGAATTCAACACTATCGCGGTGGACGACGGAATCGCGATGGGGCACGGAGGAATGCTCTACTCCCTGCCCTCAAGGGAGCTAATCGCCGACAGCGTAGAGTACATGGTTAACGCTCACTGCGCCGATGCCCTGCTGTGTATTTCCAATTGCGACAAGATAACTCCCGGGATGCTAATGGCCGCCATGAGACTGAACATTCCAACAATCTTTGTATCCGGCGGACCCATGGAGGCCGGCAGAGCAGGCAAGAAGAAATTGGATCTTATCGATGCCATGGTGATGGCGGGCGATGAATCGGTGAGCGAAGAGGAACTGAGAACTGTGGAAAATGCCGCATGCCCCACCTGCGGCTCATGCAGCGGAATGTTTACCGCCAACTCGATGAACTGTCTTGTGGAGGCTCTTGGCCTAGGTTTGCCGGGGAATGGCACCATTTTGGCAACTCATGCTGATAGGACTGAGCTTTTTGCTCGCGCGGCCAAGTTAATAGTCGAACTCGCCGAGCGTTATTACGGCGAGGAAGATTCTACGATTCTGCCCCGCGGTATTGCAAACAAGGCGGCCTTCGAAAACGCCATGGCCCTCGATATCGCCATGGGGGGGTCCACTAATACGATTCTTCACATACTGGCGATTGCTAGAAGTGGAGGAGTGGATTTCAACCTAAGCGATATAGACCGGCTAAGCAGGAAGGTTCCCTGTCTTTGCAAGGTGAGTCCCAACTCGACTGAATACCACATCGAAGATGTTCACAGAGCCGGCGGGATTCTTGGCATACTTGGCGAGCTCAGCCGGGCGGCGCTTATAGATGAAACTGTCAATCGAATTGATTCGCCCAGCTTGGAGGCTGCATTGAATGAATGGGACATAGGCGGGATAAGCTCATCCGAAGCCGCAAAACTGCTCTATCGAGCGGCACCCGGCGGCAAGCGCAGCGCCCTGATGGGCAGCCAGTCCGCTCGCTACAAGGAGCTGGATTTAGATAGAACCTCAGGCTGCATAAGAAGCACGGGAAATGCCTATTCTAGGGACGGGGGTCTTGCGGTTTTATTCGGCAATCTGGCGGAGGATGGGGCAGTGGTAAAGACCGCCGGCGTCGATGAGTCAAACCTACGGTTCTCGGGCGCCGCAAGGGTGTTTGATTCCCAGGAAGCCGCCGTCAGAGCCATTCTGGATGGAGAAATCATCGCTGGCGAGGTGCTTGTAATCCGCTATGAGGGGCCTAAGGGAGGGCCTGGCATGCAGGAAATGCTATATCCCACTAGCTACTTGAAATCGCAGGGCCTGGGCAGGGTTTGTGCGCTGTTGACAGACGGACGCTTCTCCGGCGGCACTTCGGGGCTCTCCATCGGCCACATATCTCCTGAAGCAGCGGCGGGAGGTATGATTGCCCTGGTTCGAAATGGCGACATAATAGATATAGACATCCCAAAACGAAGCCTAAGTCTCCGCCTAAACGGCATCGAACTAACCCGCCGCCGGAAAGCGGAGGCGGCCAGAGGCGATGCCGCCTGGAAGCCCCGGCGTGAGAGGGCGGTAAGCGATTCGCTAAGGGCCTATGCCCATATGGCTGCCAGCGCGGATAAGGGCGCAGTACGGATCGTTCCCGAATAAGCGGCCAAGCTGCTATACGGCAGGGTGGCATGGTTTATGCTTCAAAACAAGCTTATTTCCACAGACTTTATCCAAAGAGTTAGGGTTTTTGCTCAATCATCTGCGAGGGGGGTCCGTTAATGAATTTACGGACTTCTGGAGTTGTAAATGATCGACCAGGCAGAGCTGCTTATGCGCGAAGGCGCATTCGAGAAGGCTAAGCTTCTTCTTTCCGAAATTATCCTGGAAGATCCGGCGAACCTTCGGGCAATATGCGATATTGGCATTGCCTATACGGAAACCGGAGAGAACGAGAAGGCAATTCGCGCCCTGCTTCACTACATCGGCAACGATGATTCAAATCCCTACGCATGGGAGGCGCTCGGCTGCGCCAGATTTAGAATGGGCGATGTCAATCTATCCATGGAGAACCTTCGCAGGTCTCTAGCTATTTCTCCCCACAATGCCTCTGCGCTTCGCAATTTGGGCATACTGTACAGCATAATCGGTAAGAAATCCGACGGCCTGCGCCTATTGCAAAAATCTATCAAACTCGCTCCGCAGGATTACCGGAATCACTACGCTCTTAACTGCGCCTATAGAGACCTTGGAAAAAACGAGGAACGCGAAAAGATATTCGAGCGGCTTCTGGAGCTTGATCTCCCCGAGGCGGTTCGCAAGGATGTGGAAGTGAGCCGTATCCGGATGAAACTGGGCTGGGACTAGCCCCTCGCACATAGACTTCGGCCACAACATAGCTTAGCATAGTACTCAGAAGCCCTACAGCCCAACTAGCATAGGGAGGTGAACGTGGCAGGAGCGCAAAAAAATTTCCGAGGCAATCCTCAGCACCTGGCTCGTCTGGTTGAATCGGCGCACAGAGGCGACATGAGTCTTTGGAACAGCTATGTCCGCAAGAGGGGCGCCTCCTTTCGCGCGCGCCTTGCCGGAGCATCGCTAAGAGATCTGCCTCTTGGCGAGGCAAATCTTATGGGCGCCGATCTCTGTGATTCGGATATGAGCGGGGCGAATTTGGCTCGCGCCAATCTGGTTAGAGCGAGGCTGCAAGGCGCTTCCCTAGTGGAATCAAACCTCAGCGGAGCGCGTCTTGAGCACTGCAACCTTTCGAATTCCGATTTGAGCCGGGCAAACTTAGCGGCCGCGAATTTGAACACCACTAATTTCACAGGAGCCACCCTAAGTGGCGTCACTGGCATCGATTCCTCGGCAAATATTCCCAACTTGGAGCCTAAGGAGGATGATGCAGAGATGCGCCCCTGGATTCTGGCTTTGAAGGAAGAAATACAACGCAGAGATCTTCGACTAAGCATGGAAAAGAAGCAAGCCGCCGTTAAACGCAGAAGGCTTAATCGGAGGTTGGGACGCCGAAAACCTCTGTTTCACAGGGTGAAATAACAAGCGGGGCGTAAGAGCGCGATTAGAACTGAGCAGCCCTGCCTAAGCACCGTTTTCCCGCCCTAGGCAGGATGGCTATAACTCTCCAGTGAGGCGCCCAAAGATATCCACCGTGGGTATTGCCGAATGAATCCGCACTCTGCCCCTTTGCCGTGTCAAACTACATCCCGGCAAGGAGCGGAAGTTCGGGTTTTCGCTGTGAGTTTTCGGATTAGAAATCCTTTTCCAGCACGGTTCTTCGATTCGCGGACTTTGCGTTTTCAATGGCCTTGTCGCACATTTCACGCACCTTGCTGGAAAGATTGTCGATAACGGCAGACGAGCATTTCATATTCGCTGTTGCCTTGATGTAGCCCCTAACCTTGGAGGCCACAACCAACCCCTCTTTTTCGATCATTGTCAGCTCCTTGCAGTTCAAGTTGTATAATCATACCCTACCATGAGGCCTTTGCGCATTCTTATCTAGCGATATATATTCTTAAAGGGTGAAAGCGTCGGCTTACGGATTAATTGTTCTGTTTTCACTCCTTCTGTGCGCCAACCCCAGCTTTGTCGCGGGTGAACCAGTTGAAGCTAGTCTTGTTATTGTGGGCCCTGGCGACGCTATGTACGAGTACTGGGGTCACATTGGAGTAATCATCAAAGATGATTCGGAGAACTCCAGTCTATTCTACGATTTCGGAAATTTTTCATTCTACTCTGACAATTTCTACGTTGATTTCATGATGGGACGTATGATTTATCTTGGCTCGGTTAAAGAAACGGAAGTCTTCATCAATCGGACGATGCAAGGAGATAGGCGTCTGAGTCTTTATCCTTTGAATCTTGGAATTGAGGAGCTGCGAGAATTGGATAGCGCCCTGCGCTGGTGGACCCTTCCGGAAAATCGAGAGTACCTGTACGAATATTTCCTGAATAACTGCTCAACGATAATTCGCGATATTTTGAACAGTGCAACAAGGGGAGCCTTGCGGGCAGCCACTGCATCTGTCCCTGATAAGACTTATAGGCACTACACAAGAACTGGAGCACGGCCATCCTTCTTCAGCGAGGTTCTGCTTCACTTCCTGCTTGGTGAGAGACAGGATGAGGAAATAAGCCTCTGGGATTTGATGTTCCTTCCTCAGGCGGTAGCCGATACTGTGCTAGATTTCGAGTATTTAGGAAGCGATGGAGTAATCCGGGTTCTAGCCGATAGGGAAATCGTGCTCCGAGAATCCACTCGCCCCCCCGTGCCGAAGGAACCGCGAATACTGTGGCCCTGGCTTTTAGCGCTCAGCATCATTCTTGGCCTGTTATGGAACGTGGGTGGAAGGCTGCCGCGTGCATTGATTATTCTTCTTGCCGGCATCCCCGGGCTGATACTCGGCTTCTTAATGCTTTTCACCAACCATGCGGTCGCCTACAACAACATCAATATCTTGCCGAGCATGCCGACGGTGCTCCTGGGCTTAATCCCCCTTACGATAAGCGTTGGGCGAAGGTGGATGGCTAGACGAGAGCCGGCGCTCAGTTGGATTTGGACTATTAACTTGGCCGGAGTATTGGTGGCGCTTTTTCTGCGGCTGAGTGGGATTAGCATACAAAGCGCTGGCGCTTTTTGGGCGCTCTACGGTCCATTGGCATTCATGGCTTCTTGGCCTGGGCAGTATCTAAAAAGGAAGCTCTACCCTCGATTGAGCAAGTTCGGGAGACAGGGCGGCTATGCTAAGCAGATTCGCTCCTCCGATAACGGTGATTGAACGCTTATCCCATTTGGCAAGGAGAGCCTCAGCCTCCTGTTTCAAGTCCTCGGCGCTTGCTTCAATCTGAACATTTCGTCGCTTCTGTCTAATCTCATCGGTGATTCCGTATAGCCTCCGTTTAAAGGCTACGAGCCCTCTTTCTCCGGGGCCAAATGGCTGAAGCTCCCTGCCTATCGAGCCTATCACGGCCATATCCACGGTCCTATTTTTCAGCTTGGAAGTCGTCCATTCAAGGGAATCCCTGAAACTCTTCAAGGAGGGCAAAATCACAGGATCCCTATAGGTACTGAAGGTGAAGGTTCCCTCGAGAATCGCTAGGGAGACAAAGGCGCCATAGGCCCCCCCCCTCATGCGAATGCTCTCCCATAAATAACCTGTTTTGAGTATATGCGCCAGGAGTCCTAGCCTAGCGTGTTCCGGACTGCCAAACAGGGGCGCCGGCAGGCTAAGGGATGAGAACGTTACCGAGGAGGCAATCGCAATTGTTTCCCCCAGAGCCTCATGCCTAAATAGCTCAGGTTCGACCGCCGGTGGCGCGGGCGAACCGGTCGGGAGGGCGCCAATCATGCCAAGGGTATCCGATAGTCCCCTTGCGGCAAAATCCTCGTCTGATGTGAATACTGCCGATAGATTCCCCTGCTTGATTAGATGCCTCCGAATTTCACTTAGCGCTGATGAAGCCTCGGCAGTCTTCACGTGACCAAGGAAGAGAATCTGTTCGATTCCGTACCAGAGGTCTTCCCAGGAAGCTGCAATCGAGTGCTTTGCGGCAGCTCGATTCGAGCTAAAATCATGGCCGGAAGGCACAAGAGCAGCGCGATAGTCGTTCTTGAGTTCCGAAAGCAAATCGCTCAAACGGCTTGAATCGGAGAAATCGGCCGACACTAGCAGACGCTGCGCAATTTCCAGCGCTTCCCGCCACTGGTGATTAAGGGCCTTTAGACGAACAAAAAGATGGCGCTTCAAACCTCCTCCGACATTGGGATGAATGGATGAAACATCCAAAGAACAGCTCATTCCCCCGGTTTTAAGAGACAATTCAACCGCAACGTCCTGATGGGGCACACCTGGCAGGCCTACCTCGGTGAGAGCCCGGCAAAATAACGGCAGCCAGGGTTGCAGCCGCGCATCCAGGCTGGCCAAATCAAAGGCAAGAACTAGATAGCTCACCTTATTCGTAAAAGTCGTGTGCATATAGCACTCGCTCTGATCAATCTTCTCTAAGGGCAGGTTTAGAACCTCTCGCGGTAGTTGGCTCCGTTTCAGAAAGGGTATCCGCTTTAGAGCCCTCCTCGAATCCGGGGTGCTTTGAAAGGTTCTCAGTCTTTTAAGCGATCTCTGAAGCGCTCTCGCATCAAGTTCCTGTTTTTGAAGCCTATCTAGTTCTCCGCGTTCCCTTGCGAGCCTGCGCGCGCCGAATCTGGAACTTGGTACGATCGTCAGCGTTGAGCGGTGAGTATTCCGAATAAGCTCCCGGCTGATAATCTCTTCAAAGTATCCCTTCTGCACCCTGCCGCGAAGGGCTTCCATGGGACCTTCCAGAGCCAGGCTTTCCATTGGCGCCCTATCGTGCAGCCAAGCCCTTAGCGCCTGTTTCATAAGTCGCAGTCCAAAGGGCGATCCGCCGCGAATTTCCCGCATCCGAAATTCCACCAGCCTCATGGCTCCCTCAACCAACTTAGAGTCCAGCTTCTCCTTAACCAATTTCTCGAGGGTTCCCATCACCAGCCTTTCAAAGTCATCACATTTCGAGGGATCTGTTCCCCTAAGACCAACCGAAAAGGCCAGTTGACGCAGGTTAGTATCCAAACCGCTAACCGGAGAGAGATCCTCACCTAGACCGCTGTCGATAATCGCTTTTTGCAGGGGGGCGCCGCCGTGACCCAGCAATATGGATGAGAGCACCTGGCCGCTGAGCGCTGCTTGCAAATCATTTTCGCCGCCAAAGAGCCAGCTTATGCTGATGGTGCTTCGCTTTGCGGTTGAATCGTCGCAGGGCCAAGCTACCTGCGCGCGCCGCGGACTCTGCCAGCTCTGCTGAAGCCCTATCTGCGAATCAATTTCTCTTCTCTCAAAGTGGGAGAAGAATTCCCCATCCAGTATTTGCAGGCATTCCCCTAAATCCGCATCCCCATAGAGGAAGACACGGACATTGGAGGGATGGTAGTAGGTCTGATGAAATGCCTTGAGTCCCTCATAGACAAGGGAGGGAATGTGTGAAAGATTGCCGCCGGAATCCCATCCGTATGGAGAATCCGGGAAGAGCAAACGCAGGGTGTAGTCCTCCACAACCGATTCAACGGAAGAGTAGGCGCCCTTCATTTCATTTAATACAATCCCTGCTCGGCGCAGCCTCCCCTCTTCATCGTACTCAAGCCGATGTCCCTCCTGGGCGAAAACTTCGGGGCGCAGCTGGGGGAAGAACACGGCATCCCCATAAACCCTAAGCAGATTGATGTAATCGGCCTTTATGGTGCTGGCCGCCGGATAGACAGTTTTGTCCGGATAAGTGATTGCATTTAGGAAGGTATGGGCGCTCCCCTTCAGCAGAACTAGGAAGGGATCCTTTAGCGGATAGCGCTTGGAGCCGCAGAGAACAGAGTGCTCGAGTATATGCGCTACGCCGCTATTATTTGCAGGCGGCGTTCTGAATATGTACGATATCAGATTCTCCGAATCATCGGCATATATCTTGTAAATCTGGGCGCCGGTGCCGTAATGGCGTAGCTGAATACCGGTAGAGCGGTACTCAGGCAGTGAGTCCACCGAAAGAGTTTCAAAACCGGTGTAGTTTTCCTTCATGGACAGTCCGGAATTCGGAATCGAATGCTAGTAGCGCGAACTATTGAGAGCCTTGCGTATCTTCTTCAACTGCTTGCGCTCCATGGCCTTTTTCTTCCGATTTCTAATTGTGGATGGTTTCTCGAAGTATTCCCGTTTTTTGAACTCCCGAATAATTCCTTCCTTTTCCACCATGCGCTTGAAGCGCCGAATGGCTTTCTCCAGGGGCTCGTCGTCGCTAATTCTCACGTAGGCGATCTAAAATCACCTCCTTCGCATTTAGAAGTTAGGCTTAGCCGCAAAATGCCACTACATCTTACCGATCAGAGCACCCGTGTCAAGAAGAGGTTTTTCGAAAAAGTACTTGGAATCGACTGGAGTCGATCCTATGCGAAGTTCCCAGTGCAGGTGTCTGCCTGTTGCAAAACCTGTATCGCCTATCGTACCTATGCGTTGATTCTGCTCTACAAGCTCGCCCTCTCTCACATCGATGGAATCCATGTGAAAGTACACAGTAAAAACGCCCGGCAGGTGTTCGATTATCACAGTGTTCCCGGTTAGCAATCGCTCAGCGGCAAGCACCACGCGACCGCGGCCAGAGGCTGCCACAGGGGAGCCAATTTCCGCCCACAGATCGTAGCCCCTATGTATGGAGGATGATTCGGAACCATCCGGCATATGATATCGGCGTCTATCTCCAAAGAATGCCGTAAGCACACCGTTTTCTATGGGATTGCTCAATGGTTCGATTTGATGCATTGCTGCCTTGTTGGGGGTATTCAAGATCGCCCAAAACTGTCTGGCTTCGACCTTTTTTCGCTCCGATTCATCCGCGTAGAGGGCGTTCATCTTATCGTTCAACTTGATTACCTCTTCGGAGTATCTTACGGCTCTTAGCCTAACGCCGCGCTCTAGGCGCCACCGGCTCCTACCCAGCGTAGCGTCTACTACTAGGCGATAAGGGCCCGGTTCCAGGTTTGCGGGTATGCCTAGGAGAGCTGTTGAAACACGGCGGCCGGTAGGAGTTTCCCAGTTAAATCCCTCGTTGCGGCTTAGGGCTATGTCTTCTTGGTTCCTTAGCGTTACGACTATGCCACCCATCGGATCGCCGGAAATCATTATCTGGATCACGGCCCCCGGTTCGGTGTAATCAGGCGCTATTACGGTTGGATTGGCGCTGCCGAGTATGGCTGGAATCAAGATAAGGAGAAATAGGAAATAGACTGGACGAGTCATTGCTCTCATCCAATAGGAAGGACTGCGTTTTTCTAAATGCTGCACGGCGAAGCCTCTAAAATTGTGAGCCGGCGGGCCTCTACGCCACGCCAGAGGTCACGATCCAACTTATATACTAGATCAACTTCATCATCAACCTTAATTAATGAACCATAGTTTTTTGCACCATTCCACCAGAGGGCGGGCCATCGGTTTGAACCTAATGAAACTAGAAGTTTGAGATGCTTGTTTTCGGGTTTTCCGACTAGGTTTGCCTGAAAAATCCTGACCTCACGGGTTAAGAATACCAATGGGGGAAAACCCTGGCCATATGGCTCTAGATGCTTAAGAAGTTTTTCAATTCCCCTCGGACCCAGACGCGAAAAATCCTGGTGTGATAGTTTGGCATCCACAGAGAGACTGGTGGACTTTGCCCCCTCGGTTTTAGCGTGTCTAATCCATTTTTGACTAACTTCAATCAGCTGGGTAATCCTGGCGCTGGGAATGCAAAAACCGCCGGCCTGAGGATGTCCACCGAAGTCGTCGAAAAGCTGTGACGCCGCATTTAGCCAACCAAGGGCGTTAATGGCGGAGTCGCATCGAATTGAGCCGGACGCCTTCTCATTTTTTATGGCAATTACAACGGCCACCGGGGCGATCGCCTTCTGAAGGCGGGTAGCGAGAATACCCGTAATCCCCCTAGGAATCTCGGGGTCCGCGACTATCAGCATCTTGCCGGCAAAGTTATCCAGCGAGCTGTAGGCCTGAGGCAGCAGTTTTTTCCACAGACGATCGCCAAGCGCACGGCGTTTCCTGTTGAGTTCGATCAGTTTAGAAGCTAGGGAGGCGGCCTCGACTGGATCGGTTTCGAAGAATAGATTTGCCGCGATATCCGCCTGACTCATGCGTCCGGCAGAATTGATAAGCGGGCAAATCTTCCAGACGATTTCCGTGGTGCCGATTTGCATTTCGTGCAGCCGGAGTTTTATCAGCAATTCGCGCAGGGCCATTCTGCGTTCGCCGCCAATTTGGTTTATTCTGTCCACGCCCATTCGAACAAGAATTCTGTTTTCGTCCAAAAGGGGCATCATATCGGCCAGAGTTCCAAGGGCGACAAGGTCCAATTCGCGGCGCCAGGCTTCGAAGTGGCGCCGCAAGGAGCGTAGCCGCATGCTTATCATCAAATTGCGCAGGGTGGAAAGTGGTCCTATATCCTGGGAAGTGTATCTGGCGAGGCGGCTAGCCGCCTCGCCAGATACACTTCCCAGGATATAGGACCACTTTCCACCCTGCGCAATTTGATGATAAGCATGCGGCTACGCTCCTTGCGGCGCCACTTCGAAGCCTGGCGCCGCGAATTGGACCTTGTCGCCCTTGGAACTCTGGCCGATATGATGCCCCTTTTGGACGAAAACAGAATTCTTGTTCGAATGGGCGTGGACAGAATAAACCAAATTGGCGGCGAACGCAGAATGGCCCTGCGCGAATTGCTGATAAAACTCCGGCTGCACGAAATGCAAATCGGCACCACGGAAATCGTCTGGAAGATTTGCCCGCTTATCAATTCTGCCGGACGCATGAGTCAGGCGGATATCGCGGCAAATCTATTCTTCGAAACCGATCCAGTCGAGGCCGCCTCCCTAGCTTCTAAACTGATCGAACTCAACAGGAAACGCCGTGCGCTTGGCGATCGTCTGTGGAAAAAACTGCTGCCTCAGGCCTACAGCTCGCTGGATAACTTTGCCGGCAAGATGCTGATAGTCGCGGACCCCGAGATTCCTAGGGGGATTACGGGTATTCTCGCTACCCGCCTTCAGAAGGCGATCGCCCCGGTGGCCGTTGTAATTGCCATAAAAAATGAGAAGGCGTCCGGCTCAATTCGATGCGACTCCGCCATTAACGCCCTTGGTTGGCTAAATGCGGCGTCACAGCTTTTCGACGACTTCGGTGGACATCCTCAGGCCGGCGGTTTTTGCATTCCCAGCGCCAGGATTACCCAGCTGATTGAAGTTAGTCAAAAATGGATTAGACACGCTAAAACCGAGGGGGCAAAGTCCACCAGTCTCTCTGTGGATGCCAAACTATCACACCAGGATTTTTCGCGTCTGGGTCCGAGGGGAATTGAAAAACTTCTTAAGCATCTAGAGCCATATGGCCAGGGTTTTCCCCCATTGGTATTCTTAACCCGTGAGGTCAGGATTTTTCAGGCAAACCTAGTCGGAAAACCCGAAAACAAGCATCTCAAACTTCTAGTTTCATTAGGTTCAAACCGATGGCCCGCCCTCTGGTGGAATGGTGCAAAAAACTATGGTTCATTAATTAAGGTTGATGATGAAGTTGATCTAGTATATAAGTTGGATCGTGACCTCTGGCGTGGCGTAGAGGCCCGCCGGCTCACAATTTTAGAGGCTTCGCCGTGCAGCATTTAGAAAAACGCAGTCCTTCCTATTGGATGAGAGCAATGACTCGTCCAGTCTATTTCCTATTTCTCCTTATCTTGATTCCAGCCATACTCGGCAGCGCCAATCCAACCGTAATAGCGCCTGATTACACCGAACCGGGGGCCGTGATCCAGATAATGATTTCCGGCGATCCGATGGGTGGCATAGTCGTAACGCTAAGGAACCAAGAAGACATAGCCCTAAGCCGCAACGAGGGATTTAACTGGGAAACTCCTACCGGCCGCCGTGTTTCAACAGCTCTCCTAGGCATACCCGCAAACCTGGAACCGGGCCCTTATCGCCTAGTAGTAGACGCTACGCTGGGTAGGAGCCGGTGGCGCCTAGAGCGCGGCGTTAGGCTAAGAGCCGTAAGATACTCCGAAGAGGTAATCAAGTTGAACGATAAGATGAACGCCCTCTACGCGGATGAATCGGAGCGAAAAAAGGTCGAAGCCAGACAGTTTTGGGCGATCTTGAATACCCCCAACAAGGCAGCAATGCATCAAATCGAACCATTGAGCAATCCCATAGAAAACGGTGTGCTTACGGCATTCTTTGGAGATAGACGCCGATATCATATGCCGGATGGTTCCGAATCATCCTCCATACATAGGGGCTACGATCTGTGGGCGGAAATTGGCTCCCCTGTGGCAGCCTCTGGCCGCGGTCGCGTGGTGCTTGCCGCTGAGCGATTGCTAACCGGGAACACTGTGATAATCGAACACCTGCCGGGCGTTTTTACTGTGTACTTTCACATGGATTCCATCGATGTGAGAGAGGGCGAGCTTGTAGAGCAGAATCAACGCATAGGTACGATAGGCGATACAGGTTTTGCAACAGGCAGACACCTGCACTGGGAACTTCGCATAGGATCGACTCCAGTCGATTCCAAGTACTTTTTCGAAAAACCTCTTCTTGACACGGGTGCTCTGATCGGTAAGATGTAGTGGCATTTTGCGGCTAAGCCTAACTTCTAAATGCGAAGGAGGTGATTTTAGATCGCCTACGTGAGAATTAGCGACGACGAGCCCCTGGAGAAAGCCATTCGGCGCTTCAAGCGCATGGTGGAAAAGGAAGGAATTATTCGGGAGTTCAAAAAACGGGAATACTTCGAGAAACCATCCACAATTAGAAATCGGAAGAAAAAGGCCATGGAGCGCAAGCAGTTGAAGAAGATACGCAAGGCTCTCAATAGTTCGCGCTACTAGCATTCGATTCCGAATTCCGGACTGTCCATGAAGGAAAACTACACCGGTTTTGAAACTCTTTCGGTGGACTCACTGCCTGAGTACCGCTCTACCGGTATTCAGCTACGCCATTACGGCACCGGCGCCCAGATTTACAAGATATATGCCGATGATTCGGAGAATCTGATATCGTACATATTCAGAACGCCGCCTGCAAATAATAGCGGCGTAGCGCATATACTCGAGCACTCTGTTCTCTGCGGCTCCAAGCGCTATCCGCTAAAGGATCCCTTCCTAGTTCTGCTGAAGGGGAGCGCCCATACCTTCCTAAATGCAATCACTTATCCGGACAAAACTGTCTATCCGGCGGCCAGCACCATAAAGGCCGATTACATCAATCTGCTTAGGGTTTATGGGGATGCCGTGTTCTTCCCCCAGCTGCGCCCCGAAGTTTTCGCCCAGGAGGGACATCGGCTTGAGTACGATGAAGAGGGGAGGCTGCGCCGAGCAGGGATTGTATTAAATGAAATGAAGGGCGCCTACTCTTCCGTTGAATCGGTTGTGGAGGACTACACCCTGCGTTTGCTCTTCCCGGATTCTCCATACGGATGGGATTCCGGCGGCAATCTTTCACACATTCCCTCCCTTGTCTATGAGGGACTCAAGGCATTTCATCAGACCTACTACCATCCCTCCAATGTCCGTGTCTTCCTCTATGGGGATGCGGATTTAGGGGAATGCCTGCAAATACTGGATGGGGAATTCTTCTCCCACTTTGAGAGAAGAGAAATTGATTCGCAGATAGGGCTTCAGCAGAGCTGGCAGAGTCCGCGGCGCGCGCAGGTAGCTTGGCCCTGCGACGATTCAACCGCAAAGCGAAGCACCATCAGCATAAGCTGGCTCTTTGGCGGCGAAAATGATTTGCAAGCAGCGCTCAGCGGCCAGGTGCTCTCATCCATATTGCTGGGTCACGGCGGCGCCCCCCTGCAAAAAGCGATTATCGACAGCGGTCTAGGTGAGGATCTCTCTCCGGTTAGCGGTTTGGATACTAACCTGCGTCAACTGGCCTTTTCGGTTGGTCTTAGGGGAACAGATCCCTCGAAATGTGATGACTTTGAAAGGCTGGTGATGGGAACCCTCGAGAAATTGGTTAAGGAGAAGCTGGACTCTAAGTTGGTTGAGGGAGCCATGAGGCTGGTGGAATTTCGGATGCGGGAAATTCGCGGCGGATCGCCCTTTGGACTGCGACTTATGAAACAGGCGCTAAGGGCTTGGCTGCACGATAGGGCGCCAATGGAAAGCCTGGCTCTGGAAGGTCCCATGGAAGCCCTTCGCGGCAGGGTGCAGAAGGGATACTTTGAAGAGATTATCAGCCGGGAGCTTATTCGGAATACTCACCGCTCAACGCTGACGATCGTACCAAGTTCCAGATTCGGCGCGCGCAGGCTCGCAAGGGAACGCGGAGAACTAGATAGGCTTCAAAAACAGGAACTTGATGCGAGAGCGCTTCAGAGATCGCTTAAAAGACTGAGAACCTTTCAAAGCACCCCGGATTCGAGGAGGGCTCTAAAGCGGATACCCTTTCTGAAACGGAGCCAACTACCGCGAGAGGTTCTAAACCTGCCCTTAGAGAAGATTGATCAGAGCGAGTGCTATATGCACACGACTTTTACGAATAAGGTGAGCTATCTAGTTCTTGCCTTTGATTTGGCCAGCCTGGATGCGCGGCTGCAACCCTGGCTGCCGTTATTTTGCCGGGCTCTCACCGAGGTAGGCCTGCCAGGTGTGCCCCATCAGGACGTTGCGGTTGAATTGTCTCTTAAAACCGGGGGAATGAGCTGTTCTTTGGATGTTTCATCCATTCATCCCAATGTCGGAGGAGGTTTGAAGCGCCATCTTTTTGTTCGTCTAAAGGCCCTTAATCACCAGTGGCGGGAAGCGCTGGAAATTGCGCAGCGTCTGCTAGTGTCGGCCGATTTCTCCGATTCAAGCCGTTTGAGCGATTTGCTTTCGGAACTCAAGAACGACTATCGCGCTGCTCTTGTGCCTTCCGGCCATGATTTTAGCTCGAATCGAGCTGCCGCAAAGCACTCGATTGCAGCTTCCTGGGAAGACCTCTGGTACGGAATCGAACAGATTCTCTTCCTTGGTCACGTGAAGACTGCCGAGGCTTCATCAGCGCTAAGTGAAATTCGGAGGCATCTAATCAAGCAGGGGAATCTATCGGCAGTATTCACATCAGACGAGGATTTTGCCGCAAGGGGACTATCGGATACCCTTGGCATGATTGGCGCCCTCCCGACCGGTTCGCCCGCGCCACCGGCGGTCGAACCTGAGCTATTTAGGCATGAGGCTCTGGGGGAAACAATTGCGATTGCCTCCTCGGTAACGTTCTCATCCCTTAGCCTGCCGGCGCCCCTGTTTGGCAGTCCGGAACACGCTAGGCTAGGACTCCTGGCGCATATACTCAAAACAGGTTATTTATGGGAGAGCATTCGCATGAGGGGGGGGGCCTATGGCGCCTTTGTCTCCCTAGCGATTCTCGAGGGAACCTTCACCTTCAGTACCTATAGGGATCCTGTGATTTTGCCCTCCTTGAAGAGTTTCAGGGATTCCCTTGAATGGACGACTTCCAAGCTGAAAAATAGGACCGTGGATATGGCCGTGATAGGCTCGATAGGCAGGGAGCTTCAGCCATTTGGCCCCGGAGAAAGAGGGCTCGTAGCCTTTAAACGGAGGCTATACGGAATCACCGATGAGATTAGACAGAAGCGACGAAATGTTCAGATTGAAGCAAGCGCCGAGGACTTGAAACAGGAGGCTGAGGCTCTCCTTGCCAAATGGGATAAGCGTTCAATCACCGTTATCGGAGGAGCGAATCTGCTTAGCATAGCCGCCCTGTCTCCCGAACTTGCTCAATCGAGGGTAGAGCTTCCTTTTTAGATACTGCCCAGGCCAAGAAGCCATGAATGCCAATGGACCGTAGAGCGCCCAAAAAGCGCCAGCGCTTTGTATGCTAATCCCACTCAGCCGCAGAAAAAGCGCCACCAATACTCCGGCCAAGTTAATAGTCCAAATCCAACTGAGCGCCGGCTCTCGTCTAGCCATCCACCTTCGCCCAACGCTTATCGTAAGGGGGATTAAGCCCAGGAGCACCGTCGGCATGCTCGGCAAGATATTGATGTTGTTGTAGGCGACCGCATGGTTGGTGAAAAGCATTAAGAAGCCGAGTATCAGCCCGGGGATGCCGGCAAGAAGAATAATCAATGCACGCGGCAGCCTTCCACCCACGTTCCATAACAGGCCAAGAATGATGCTGAGCGCTAAAAGCCAGGGCCACAGTATTCGCGGTTCCTTCGGCACGGGGGGGCGAGTGGATTCTCGGAGCACGATTTCCCTATCGGCTAGAACCCGGATTACTCCATCGCTTCCTAAATACTCGAAATCTAGCACAGTATCGGCTACCGCCTGAGGAAGGAACATCAAATCCCAGAGGCTTATTTCCTCATCCTGTCTCTCACCAAGCAGGAAGTGAAGCAGAACCTCGCTGAAGAAGGATGGCCGTGCTCCAGTTCTTGTGTAGTGCCTATAAGTCTTATCAGGGACAGATGCAGTGGCTGCCCGCAAGGCTCCCCTTGTTGCACTGTTCAAAATATCGCGAATTATCGTTGAGCAGTTATTCAGGAAATATTCGTACAGGTACTCTCGATTTTCCGGAAGGGTCCACCAGCGCAGGGCGCTATCCAATTCTCGCAGCTCCTCAATTCCAAGATTCAAAGGATAAAGACTCAGACGCCTATCTCCTTGCATCGTCCGATTGATGAAGACTTCCGTTTCTTTAACCGAGCCAAGATAAATCATACGTCCCATCATGAAATCAACGTAGAAATTGTCAGAGTAGAATGAAAAATTTCCGAAATCGTAGAATAGACTGGAGTTCTCCGAATCATCTTTGATGATTACTCCAATGTGACCCCAGTACTCGTACATAGCGTCGCCAGGGCCCACAATAACAAGACTAGCTTCAACTGGTTCACCCGCGACAAAGCTGGGGTTGGCGCACAGAAGGAGTGAAAACAGAACAATTAATCCGTAAGCCGACGCTTTCACCCTTTAAGAATATATATCGCTAGATAAGAATGCGCAAAGGCCTCATGGTAGGGTATGATTATACAACTTGAACTGCAAGGAGCTGACAATGATCGAAAAAGAGGGGTTGGTTGTGGCCTCCAAGGTTAGGGGCTACATCAAGGCAACAGCGAATATGAAATGCTCGTCTGCCGTTATCGACAATCTTTCCAGCAAGGTGCGTGAAATGTGCGACAAGGCCATTGAAAACGCAAAGTCCGCGAATCGAAGAACCGTGCTGGAAAAGGATTTCTAATCCGAAAACTCACAGCGAAAACCCGAACTTCCGCTCCTTGCCGGGATGTAGTTTGACACGGCAAAGGGGCAGAGTGCGGATTCATTCGGCAATACCCACGGTGGATATCTTTGGGCGCCTCACTGGAGAGTTATAGCCATCCTGCCTAGGGCGGGAAAACGGTGCTTAGGCAGGGCTGCTCAGTTCTAATCGCGCTCTTACGCCCCGCTTGTTATTTCACCCTGTGAAACAGAGGTTTTCGGCGTCCCAACCTCCGATTAAGCCTTCTGCGTTTAACGGCGGCTTGCTTCTTTTCCATGCTTAGTCGAAGATCTCTGCGTTGTATTTCTTCCTTCAAAGCCAGAATCCAGGGGCGCATCTCTGCATCATCCTCCTTAGGCTCCAAGTTGGGAATATTTGCCGAGGAATCGATGCCAGTGACGCCACTTAGGGTGGCTCCTGTGAAATTAGTGGTGTTCAAATTCGCGGCCGCTAAGTTTGCCCGGCTCAAATCGGAATTCGAAAGGTTGCAGTGCTCAAGACGCGCTCCGCTGAGGTTTGATTCCACTAGGGAAGCGCCTTGCAGCCTCGCTCTAACCAGATTGGCGCGAGCCAAATTCGCCCCGCTCATATCCGAATCACAGAGATCGGCGCCCATAAGATTTGCCTCGCCAAGAGGCAGATCTCTTAGCGATGCTCCGGCAAGGCGCGCGCGAAAGGAGGCGCCCCTCTTGCGGACATAGCTGTTCCAAAGACTCATGTCGCCTCTGTGCGCCGATTCAACCAGACGAGCCAGGTGCTGAGGATTGCCTCGGAAATTTTTTTGCGCTCCTGCCACGTTCACCTCCCTATGCTAGTTGGGCTGTAGGGCTTCTGAGTACTATGCTAAGCTATGTTGTGGCCGAAGTCTATGTGCGAGGGGCTAGTCCCAGCCCAGTTTCATCCGGATACGGCTCACTTCCACATCCTTGCGAACCGCCTCGGGGAGATCAAGCTCCAGAAGCCGCTCGAATATCTTTTCGCGTTCCTCGTTTTTTCCAAGGTCTCTATAGGCGCAGTTAAGAGCGTAGTGATTCCGGTAATCCTGCGGAGCGAGTTTGATAGATTTTTGCAATAGGCGCAGGCCGTCGGATTTCTTACCGATTATGCTGTACAGTATGCCCAAATTGCGAAGCGCAGAGGCATTGTGGGGAGAAATAGCTAGAGACCTGCGAAGGTTCTCCATGGATAGATTGACATCGCCCATTCTAAATCTGGCGCAGCCGAGCGCCTCCCATGCGTAGGGATTTGAATCATCGTTGCCGATGTAGTGAAGCAGGGCGCGAATTGCCTTCTCGTTCTCTCCGGTTTCCGTATAGGCAATGCCAATATCGCATATTGCCCGAAGGTTCGCCGGATCTTCCAGGATAATTTCGGAAAGAAGAAGCTTAGCCTTCTCGAATGCGCCTTCGCGCATAAGCAGCTCTGCCTGGTCGATCATTTACAACTCCAGAAGTCCGTAAATTCATTAACGGACCCCCCTCGCAGATGATTGAGCAAAAACCCTAACTCTTTGGATAAAGTCTGTGGAAATAAGCTTGTTTTGAAGCATAAACCATGCCACCCTGCCGTATAGCAGCTTGGCCGCTTATTCGGGAACGATCCGTACTGCGCCCTTATCCGCGCTGGCAGCCATATGGGCATAGGCCCTTAGCGAATCGCTTACCGCCCTCTCACGCCGGGGCTTCCAGGCGGCATCGCCTCTGGCCGCCTCCGCTTTCCGGCGGCGGGTTAGTTCGATGCCGTTTAGGCGGAGACTTAGGCTTCGTTTTGGGATGTCTATATCTATTATGTCGCCATTTCGAACCAGGGCAATCATACCTCCCGCCGCTGCTTCAGGAGATATGTGGCCGATGGAGAGCCCCGAAGTGCCGCCGGAGAAGCGTCCGTCTGTCAACAGCGCACAAACCCTGCCCAGGCCCTGCGATTTCAAGTAGCTAGTGGGATATAGCATTTCCTGCATGCCAGGCCCTCCCTTAGGCCCCTCATAGCGGATTACAAGCACCTCGCCAGCGATGATTTCTCCATCCAGAATGGCTCTGACGGCGGCTTCCTGGGAATCAAACACCCTTGCGGCGCCCGAGAACCGTAGGTTTGACTCATCGACGCCGGCGGTCTTTACCACTGCCCCATCCTCCGCCAGATTGCCGAATAAAACCGCAAGACCCCCGTCCCTAGAATAGGCATTTCCCGTGCTTCTTATGCAGCCTGAGGTTCTATCTAAATCCAGCTCCTTGTAGCGAGCGGACTGGCTGCCCATCAGGGCGCTGCGCTTGCCGCCGGGTGCCGCTCGATAGAGCAGTTTTGCGGCTTCGGATGAGCTTATCCCGCCTATGTCCCATTCATTCAATGCAGCCTCCAAGCTGGGCGAATCAATTCGATTGACAGTTTCATCTATAAGCGCCGCCCGGCTGAGCTCGCCAAGTATGCCAAGAATCCCGCCGGCTCTGTGAACATCTTCGATGTGGTATTCAGTCGAGTTGGGACTCACCTTGCAAAGACAGGGAACCTTCCTGCTTAGCCGGTCTATATCGCTTAGGTTGAAATCCACTCCTCCACTTCTAGCAATCGCCAGTATGTGAAGAATCGTATTAGTGGACCCCCCCATGGCGATATCGAGGGCCATGGCGTTTTCGAAGGCCGCCTTGTTTGCAATACCGCGGGGCAGAATCGTAGAATCTTCCTCGCCGTAATAACGCTCGGCGAGTTCGACTATTAACTTGGCCGCGCGAGCAAAAAGCTCAGTCCTATCAGCATGAGTTGCCAAAATGGTGCCATTCCCCGGCAAACCTAGGCCAAGAGCCTCCACAAGACAGTTCATCGAGTTGGCGGTAAACATTCCGCTGCATGAGCCGCAGGTGGGGCATGCGGCATTTTCCACAGTTCTCAGTTCCTCTTCGCTCACCGATTCATCGCCCGCCATCACCATGGCATCGATAAGATCCAATTTCTTCTTGCCTGCTCTGCCGGCCTCCATGGGTCCGCCGGATACAAAGATTGTTGGAATGTTCAGTCTCATGGCGGCCATTAGCATCCCGGGAGTTATCTTGTCGCAATTGGAAATACACAGCAGGGCATCGGCGCAGTGAGCGTTAACCATGTACTCTACGCTGTCGGCGATTAGCTCCCTTGAGGGCAGGGAGTAGAGCATTCCTCCGTGCCCCATCGCGATTCCGTCGTCCACCGCGATAGTGTTGAATTCCGCGCCGAAGCAGCCCTCCTCTTCGATTCTCTTTTTCACCAACTGACCGACACCATGCAAATGCACATGCCCGGGGACAAACTGAGTGAATGAGTTGGCGATGGCGATAAGCGGCCTGGACATTTGGGATTCAGTCATCCCATTCGCCCTCCATAGAGCCCGGGCGCCTGCCATGAGGCGGCCGCTCCTGCTTGTAGCGCTTCTTAGTTTCTTAGCCATTGATAGCTCCCGCCAAAGCAGTATAAGCGCAGATGCCCGGTTCTTGCCAGATAAGTCAGCTGCTTTGGGCTCTTGGAAGTTGTAGGGGGGCAGCAAAAGCATTCAAGATACTTGCCAGGCGGTACCAGCGATGAACGGGTGGAGCAAAGCCGATTTCCGGGCGAATCCCTAGTTGGCAGCCTCTCTCGCCGCCTTGCGAGGAAGGCGATTAGGATTTACGAGAGTTCTTTTCGATGTGGCGTAAAGCCCGACGCGGCTGTGATTCAGAATACGAACCGCGCCTCTCTGATCGGCCTTTACGGGGTAGCTGCCTCGTGAAACCTGCGCCTATCCTCCGGGGAGCCAAAACCCTGGGGTATAGTTATGGAAACCATTCTCTGAAATACAGGTGGATTTTGAACACTGAAGTTACTGCAGCCTGGCGCTAGCGGCTTGGCAAGCCTCATAGGGCTTGAACTCTGCTTCAGATAATTGCCGAGATGAAATTCTAGGCGGCGCAGCTCTACTGGCCTACCTGAGGAGCGCATGGAGTTTTGCCGCGATTAATCAGTATATTTCTGAGTTTTAGACCCCGCTGAAATGAATTTGAAGTTGATTTTCGTGCTCCTGTTGGCTAGGATGCCGCATAGCTTTTTTTAATGAGAAGCGCTATAGATTGGATTCGATTATCATGACCGCGGCGATGTCCAGGGTGTCTATAAGCCTAGATGAGAGCACCAGTTGAAGGCAGGGCCCCCGGGATGGAGAGATGTACTTGAAAACAAGAGTATTCGGCTCTAATTATCATATGCATAATGATTTTTGCGATGGGGAGGGCTCCATTGAGGACTATGTTCGAGCTGGAGCGGAAAGGGGTTTTACCGCGCTTGGATTCAGTTCTCATGCTCCAATCCCGGTTGAAAACGATTGGACGTTGAAGGAGGAGCGCCTCGGCCTGTATCTTGCGGAGCTGGAGAGACAGAAAAAAAGGTGGAAGGGCAGGATTGAGATTTACAAGGGCCTGGAAATCGACTATATCCCTGGCGCACAGTCGCCGGCAGATTCCAAGTGGAAAGAGCTTGGTTTGGATTTTGCGATTGCATCGGTGCATTCTCCCTGCCCCCTGGAGCAGAATCCCGACTATGCCTGCGTTGATAGTTCCAAGAACGCGATTGAATGGCTGCTTGATAATGCCTATCAGGGTTCGTTCGAACTGCTCAGCGAGGCTTATTATGCACGAGTTGCGGAGCTGGTGCGGCTTGACGGATTTGATGTTTTAGCCCACTTCGATGTGCTGAAGAAGAAGAATAACGATAATGAATACTTCTCGGAGGATGCAGGGTGGTATCGCCGCCATGTCGCCTCCGCCCTGGAAGCCCTCGCGGCGAGTGATAAGATTATGGAGCTCAATACCGGCGCGATATGCAGGAGCGCTTTGGATGTGCTTTATCCCTCGCCATGGATATTGGCCAATGCGGCAAAACGTGGTATCAGGATAGTAATTAATTCGGATGCCCACCGTCCGCGGGATATTGATTGTCGTTTTGAGGAATCGATTGCCCTTTGCAAGGATGTCGGCTACAATGAGATATGGGCGCTTTTGGATGGGGCTTGGAAGGCGCTGCCGATATAGTGTTTGGATGCCTATGATACTCAGAGTGCTGCACGATACCGCCCCGATTCCCTACGAGCAAGCGCTAACCCGTCAGTACGAACTCCATGAACTCCGTCTGGCGAACAAAATCCCCGATACGCTTTGGCTCCTTGAGCACCCTCCGGTTATTACTACTGGACTTCGCGGTAATCAAGGCCATAACATCCTGATTAATCCCTTCACTCACGGTGTGGCTGTTATCAGTAGCGATAGGGGCGGCGAGGTTACTTATCATGGACCTGGTCAGCTAGTTGGCTATCTGATTGCATCGATTGAGGCGCACCGCCATCGGGTGCGAGCGCTTGTGAGAAATATCGAAACCGCCCTTATCCGATATCTTGCCGATTTACATAATATCGAGGCAAATGCGCACCCGGAGCATACAGGAGTTTGGGTTGGTAAGGATAAAATCACCGCCATTGGCATCGCTCTTAAGAAGAAAATCACGTTTCATGGTTTTGCTCACAACGTTAACACCAATCTTTCCCATTTCGATTGGATAGTGCCATGCGGCATTCGCGATGGCGGAGTAACCTCTCTCGAGAAGATAACGGGAGTCTCTCACAACCTTGTTGCCGAGGGTTATGCAATTGCGTGTGCATTGGGCGAAACTTTGGGCTATACTAGGCTCGAGATTAACCTCTAACTCTTTTTCGAGTTCTATTTCTAGGAAGGTGTATGGGGAAGGATGATTACAAGCAGCGGTTGAAGCACACTGGTAGAAACGATGTCTGTTCCTGTGGTTCGGGGAAGAAGTACAAGAAATGCCACTTGGAAGAAGATGAGGCATTGGAACGCGCGGAGTTGGCAGCCGCGGTCTCCGAACGCGAGGAGGCCCCAGCCGGGGCCGAACTCGATAAGCAGGATGACGGCAAGGGGAGCAAGTGGCGTAAGGAGAGGCAGCAGGTTGGCAAGGCGCGTAGTGGTTCTGATACGCACCCGAATATTCCGCGGCGCGGCGCCGTCTAAGCTTCCTGCCACCATGCTTTAGGATTGGTTATTGAACGATAGCGAGCGCCTCTTGAGTATTGGCGATTGCACGTTTGCCGCCCCTTAGTTGCCTGATAGAGAGTCTAACTCCTTTAGCCAGATATCTGCCTGAGCGTCCGAGGGCATTCGCCAATCCGCTCGCGGAGATAGCGCGATTGTTCCAACCTTGGGCCCATCGGGCAGACATGAGCGCTTGAACTGCTGGGAAAAGAAGCGCATGTAAAACACCCGCAGCCATTTCCTTATTGCTTGAGGCTCATAGGCGGCCCCGAAGGCTTTCGCGGCAAGAGCGCATACCCTGTCCGGACCAAAGCCATAGCGGATTGCATAATACAAAAAGAAATCATGTAACTCGTAGGGGCCAATCTCATCCTGAGTCTTCTGGCTTATACTCCCCTTTGGATCCGGGGGCAGCAACTCCGGGCTGATGGGAGTATCCAATATGTCCAGCAGTATATCGCGAATCTCATTTTGGGGATGGCTCTCGGCAAACCACCTTATTAGGTATTGGACAAGCGTTTTGGGAACCCCGGAATTGACCGAGTAGTTTGAGATGTGGTCGCCGCTGAAGGTGCACCAACCTAGAGCCAGTTCAGAAAGGTCCCCAGTTCCGATAACCAACGCGCCAAGCATATTGGCCTTGTTCATGAGGAGAGCGGTACGATGTCGAGCCTGAATGTTTTCAAAGACGATATTATCGGCTTGGCCGCTGTGGCCGAGCTCTTCCATCTGCAATTTGCAGGATTCACGGATATCGATTGTTTCGAGCTCGACGCCAAGCGCCGTGCATAGATTTTTCACATTTCCAAGGGTTCTCTTTGTAGTGCCGAAGCCAGGCATGGTTAGGGCGTGAATCCTGCTGCGGGGTAGCGAGAGTCTGTTTAGAGCGTTGATTGCTACCAGCAGGGCGAGTGTGGAGTCTAGGCCGCCGGACAGACCCAGCACGGACTTCTCAATGTTGCTGTGTTCCATACGTGTTGCCAGAGCCGCTGCTTGTATAGAGAATATTTCCTTGCAGCGCAGATTTCTTTCCGCCTCGTTGGATGGCACGAAGGGTTGGGAGGGAACTGCCCTAATAGTAGTCTTTGCTCCCTCCATCACAGAAGTTTTGAACGGAATGCTTCTGTAGTTAGACCCCCCAAGCTCCCTTCTTGCAGCGGATCCGAAGCTGCGAGAGATTCTGCGTTCGTGATTGAGCAATTCCACATCGATATCCGCAAGCAACTGATCGTCCCCCATTGGAAAGCGTTGATTCTCGGCAAGAATTCGTCCGTTTTCCACGATTAGGGCATGACCCCCAAAGAGGGTATCGGTGCTGGATTCGCTTGGACCCGCCGAGCAATAAATGTAGGCGGCAAGGCATCTGGCAGACTGATTTCTTATGAGTTCCCGCCTGTAATCCGCCTTAGCAACTAACTCGCTGGATGCAGAGGGGTTTAGCAAGATTTGAGCTCCGGCGATAGCATGCTTCGAAGATGGCGGAATGGGAGCCCAGAGATCTTCGCAGATTTCCAACGCGAGGCTGATGCCTTCATCATCGTTGAAGCAGAGGTTTGCGCTGAAGGGCACAGACTGCCCGCTTATTTCCACGTGAGTCTCTCTGACCTCATCGGACGATGCGAACCAACGATTTTCGTAGTATTCCTGTGAATCGGGTACATAGGTTTTGGGCACAATGCCCAAAATTCTGCCGCCCTGTGCAACCAGGGCGCTGTTAAACAGCCGGCCCTGGTGGGAGACAGGCAGTCCAAAAATGATTATACCCTCGCTGCACTCCTTTATTATTCTTAGAGCCTGAATTTCTACCTCCTCCAATAGGCGAGACTGGAAGAATAGATCCGCGCAGGTGTAGCCGCTTAAGGAGAGTTCCGGGAAGAGTATCAAATCTGCTCCGGCGTCACGGCACTTGGTGTAGCCTTGGATGATGGACTTGGCGTTGTGCGTTGGATTCGCCGGCTTCACGGTGGGAATGGCGCAGGCGACGCGAAGGTAGGTGCTGGCTTTCATAATTCATTGTAACGATCTGAGTTGCAACATCCAAGTGTGCCCAAAGTTATAGGCTTCCGGCTAGACGCGCCAGGGCGGATTCCCAGCGATGCTAATGAACCTATCTATATAGATTTCAGACTACCTGCGCGAGCCTAAAAAGTAGAACAAAATATACTGGGTTCATAATCTGTTTATATTCAGGGGCGATATTCCTAAGCAATGAATACTTGAGGAGGTATTTCGAATGAGACTTACTATTACTGTGATTTTGGCGCTTTGTTTGGCAGGCGCCGCCTTTGCTTCCGGCGAGAGGCAAAATGAAGAGGTTTATCCTGGTAAGTGGGGCAAGGGATCCTTCGTGGAGGAAATGCCCGAGCCCCAGGTTTATACCGGAACTTTCAGGATGGAGGAGGGCGAGTATCCGGCGATTCTTAGCGATGAGGGGAAGCTCTACTATCTTAAGCTTCCAGGTGGGCTTGGGATTTCGAATGAGGGAGCCAACTTGCCACCGGCCGAGGGCGCGGCGCTGAGCATCGAGGCTTTTGAAGCTTCTTTTTCGCCAGTGCACCTGATGGTTGTTTCGGCCAAGGTAAACGGAGAAGAAATTGACTTGGAGTGGTATGATTACCGGCGCGGTAAATGGCCTGGCGCTTACGGAGGAAGGAATTGGAAAAAATATCGCAAATAACCAATGAATACTTGAGGAGGTATTTCGAATGAGACTTACTATTACTGTGATTTTGGCGCTTTGTTTGGCAGGCTCCGCCTTTGCTTCCGGCGAGAGGCAATATGAAGAGGTTTATCCTGGGTGGTACAATGAATACTTCGTGGAGGAAATGCCCGAGCTCCAGGTTTATACCGGAACTTTCAGGATGGAAGAGGGCGAGTATCCGGCGATTCTTAGCGATGAGGGAAAACTCTACTATCTTAACCTTCCAGATGGGCTTGGGTTTTCGAATGAGGGAGTCGACTTGCCACCGGCCGAGGGCGCGGCGCTGAGCATCGAGGCCTTCAAAGCTCCTTTTTCGCCAGTGCACCTGATGGTTGTTTCGGCCAAGGTAAACGGGGAAGAAATTGACTTGGAGTGGTATGATTACCGGCGCGGTAACTTGGGGTGGTATGATTACCGGCGCGGTAGATGGTTCGGCGCTTACGGAAGAAGAGGCTGGAGAGGTTACTTCAGAGGATATCATCACGGACCTGGTTGGGGTGGGCCTTATGGACGAGGATATCATCACGGACCTGGTTGGGGTGGACCTGATGGGCCTTGGGGTAGTCCTGACTGGGATTATCCTGGCAGGTACTAAACTTTCTTTGTATTCCTTGGCTCACGCTTAACCGGGGGTCAAGGGAGTTTGTCGCCGACCGGCCTGCGGCTATTGGATCTGCTTGGGAGGTTCTTCTGAGAAGAGTGACTGTTCTTATTGTTGAAGATGAGAAAGGCTTAAACAAGATTATCTGTGATTATCTAGTGTCGATCGGTTGGCAGGCAATTAGCGCCCAGGATGGTATTGAAGCTCTGGAGCTGTTTCACGAGAGGAGCGTGGATTTTGTGCTGCTTGATATTATGATTCCCAAACTTGATGGACTGGATGTAATGCGTCGAATTAGAGCAAGCTCGCACACGCCGGTGATTTTTATTACAGCAATGGCCGAAGAATCCGACAAGTTAATAGGACTTGAACTCGGAGCGGACGACTATATCACTAAGCCCTTTAGCTTGAGGGAGATGGCAGCACGGATTCGTTCCGTTATGCGCAGAATTGCAGTGGAATCGAGCGAGCTCAAACAAAGCAGCCTACGGGTTTTGAATCTTGAGTTGGATACGAGGCGTCGGCGCGCGAGTTTTTCGGGTTGTACCTTGGATTTAACTACTGCTCAGTTTGATATACTTCATGGTTTCATGCGGCAGCCAGGGAGGGTTTTTTCGCGTACTGAGATAATGGAATTTTTTCAAGACCACGCATGGGAGGGTTATGAGCGCACGATCGATGTTCATATCAAGAATATTCGCAAATCACTAGTGGCGGCGGGGGGGCAGCCTGGATTTATTCAAACGGTGCGGGGAATAGGTTATCGGCTCTTGGAAGAATCCGAGGGGAGAGTATGAGATTCTCACTTAGGGGTAAGATACTCGGCTCCTTTGCCTTGGTGGTGCTGCTTGCGCTATCGGCGGCAGTAGGAACGGGCAATCTCCTTACTCGCAACCGCTATGACAACTTCGCTTTCGAAAGGGATTTCATGCGCGCCAAGTGGCTTTCGAAGGAACTTGGGGAATGGACGGCCAAGTTTGGGGAAGACGCTGAGCGTGAGAAGCGCCATTCCCTGCCCCCGCATATCGGTGGTGGAATGGGAATGATGGGAATGATGGGAATGATGGATAAGGAAACGCAGAGGGACTGGACTAGCTCCCACATCGTGATTACCGATCTTTCAGGTAGGGTGCTGTATGACGACGCCGACTATGGCCGCAGAAAACTCGCGCCTGATAATCCGAAGCGGGTTCCTTTGTACGATGAGAATAACGCCGAAATAGGCTATCTCTATATGGGTCAGATGATTCCAGGTCTCCAACGTCCGCCAGAGCTTTTGGTGCTGCAGAGAGCTGGCGTGATTTCATGGTTTGCCGCGCTCTTAATTTTTGTTTTCGCCATGTTTCTTGGCCTTATCATTGCCGAAAACATAGTCCGGCCGATCGCAGTGCTAAATCAGGCTTTGAGGAAGGTAGAGGAAGGAAATCTAAATGCCAGGGTGCCTGGCAAGAGGAGGGATGAGCTGGGCGATCTCTCGCGCGGTTTCAACAATATGACTGCGTCTCTTGAACATGCCGCCGACCAACGCCGGCGGCTTATCGCCGATTCGGCGCATGAGCTCCGCACTCCAATCAGTCTCATCCAAGCTCGCATTGAGATGATGGAGGAGGGAGTGTATCCGCTAAATATCGATGGCCTGGCGGCCCTATCGACCGAATCGAAACGTTTGGCCGCGCTTGTTGATGAGCTAAGAATTCTATCTGAATTTGAATCCTCCGAATCGACACTGGAGCGGGAGTTCTTTAGTCTGGAGGCTCTTATTCACGAGGTTGTAGAGGCAGCCGAACCGGGTATACACCAGCTTGATATAGCAATCGAAACTAGATTCCTCGGAGGCCAATCGGAAGTTTCCGCCGATAGGGGAAAGATACGCGGATTACTCGTAAATCTCCTATCCAACGCCCTTCGTTACGCCAAGTCGCGGGTGCTTTTTTCACTGCGAGTAGGGGAAGACTCCCTGAAACTACATGTGGAGGACGATGGACCGGGTATCGCGGTGGAGAACCAGGAACGGGTTTTCGAACGCTACTTCCGGGTTGACAAGTCCCGAAGCAGGGATTCCGGCGGAGTCGGTCTCGGGCTTTCTATCTGCCGCGAGATTGCCAGAGCCCATGATGGCAGTATTGATGCCGGAAAGTCGGAGATGCTTGGCGGGGCAAGGATAAGCCTCTATCTTCCGAAGTCCTAGGGAGGGCCAAGTTCAGGCTAGGATGCCTACACTTACGCTCTTCTCGCGCCAGTAAGCTGGGATATCGACACCGGCACCTGTTTCTTGCCTAAACTCCAACCCCTTCCACCCTAAAGCGAATTCTCAAGAAAGCTCATTATCACCCTTAAGGTTATAGGCCAGATGGAGCAGACAAGCCGGAATGGCGGTGTTTGCCATCTTCTGGTATGGGATTTCATTTTGCGATCCATACACACTCAGCGAGAAACGACAGTTCTTCATCATATGCCCTAGGGTTAGCTAGCCGGCTTTCTCGGCTTCTATTAACGTAAAGACTGTATGCCGAAGGTTCGAACTTAGCGCATTTCTGGGAAGAGGAGCGCTTTTAACTTCCGCTTGCTCCTTTGACTCTATCTGGGGTAGCATGTCGTTGCCGATGAGGGAGGAACGCGGTTAGATTCCGAGGCTGTCCTCTGCCAACTGTATACGGCGATGGGCCGGTTAGGCGCCACCGAAAGGGAAGGCAACCGGCTTTGTGCCGCAAGCCAGGATATTCTCTCGCGGTTAGTAATAGCTGTGGGGGCATATCATGTTTCGCTTTCTCATTCCAAATATTCTATCTGCCGGTGTACCTACTCGATTGGCCCGCATTCCGCCCAAAAGAAGAGCGCTGAATTTAGCCATCTTGTTCCTGAGTGCTGCGAAAGTCGCCCTTTCCGAAGACATGGAAATTGTGGTGAGCGCGTCGAGGATTGAAGAGGATGTTCGAAGCTCCTCTTCCTATGTTCGCGTTATCCCCCCCGAGGTGATGACCCGCGCCGATGATGTCCTTGATGCGCTCAAAATCCTGCCCGATATTGCCATGAAGTCAAACGCGCCTGGTAAGAGTTTCATTTCGCTAGGCGGCTTCGGAGAAAATGGTTTTGCCCGCACCCTTGTTTTGATTGACGGACGCCCCATCAACCGCGCGGATATGGCGTCTGTTGACTGGCAGTCGATTCCGTTGGATAGAATCCTGCGCATAGAGGTGGTTAAGGGGCCTCTCTCGAGCCAATATGGCGATCAGGCTGTAGCTGGCGCCATCAACATTGTCACCAGGGAGCCCGAAGGATTTGAAGCTTGGATTCGTGCCAACCTATCCACGAGTCTCACTAACAGGGAGGCGCTGGGCATCGTCTGGGGCGGCGACGTATTCTCTGTGGAAGGAGATTTTTACCACGTAGATTTGAATCCAATTCGGGAAAGATCCGATATGAATACTACATCCGCAAATCTGAAGCTCGGCGCGCATTTTCAACGTTTGGACCTTGGATTGAAAGGGTTCTTCTCTAAGTCTTTCTATCAGCTTCCAGGCGGCCTTTCCGAGAGCGAATATAGGACCAATCCAGATAGGGCGAATAAGGAGGAAGATCAGGTATCGCAAATCATTTGGATGAGCGGGTTCGACTTGAAAACCAATATTGGCCCGCTGATGCTCGCCTTTCCGGTATCCTGGCGTCATCTGAGCGCCAAGACCAATGTGATTTCCGATACCTGGAATTCTTTTACCGACAGCGCCTTGGATGATGTGCGTGGAAGCATCCAGGGGAGTATCGAAATCTATCCTAACGGCCGTGTGACGCTAATCCCCATAGGGGGAATTGATGTGAATTGGTCTGAAAGCACTGCTAGGGTCTATAAGGAGGAGAAAAGACGCAATCGGATTTCCAAGGAATCGGCTAGACGCTTTGATTTCGCGCTCTGGCTGAGGCTTAAGGCGATGCTGGGTGAGCGCTGGGTGGCCGATACCGGGATGCGGCTGGCGGCATACAAAATTTCCGGAGCGGGCAAAGAAGTCCGCTACCTGCCCTTCGTTTACGATTTTGGCGGCGCCTGGATGCCTACAGAGAATTGGACGGCGCGCCTGCGATATGGGCGGGTTTTTCGCTATCCCATGCTAGATGAGCAGGTTGCCTACTATTCCAATCCCCCGTCCATCATTACCGATTTGAAGCCGGAGTTTGGGCATCATATAACTGGCTCCTTGGAATACGCCAGAGGCATGTACAGGGCCGATATGGCCGTTTACTTCATTGCAATGAGCGATGAGATTGCCTTCAACTCGGCTTATGGGAGAAATGCAAACATCGGTGAAACCCGGCACATGGGCGCCGTTCTCAGTTTTCTGAGAACCGGCTCCGTGTTGGGACTAAGCGTCTCATATGCCTTGGATTTCGCGGGGAATTCCGGCAAGCGGGTTCCCCTAGTGCCCCTGCACAGCATATATGGCCGAGTATCCCTCGTTCCTATCAAATCCCTTGAGCTTTCCACGGATGCCAGATTCACCTCCAAGTATTACAAGGGCGGGGATTTCGACAACAAAAGAGGAGCGATAAGGGGCAGATTGAGTTGGGATGCTCGCATAGACTGGCGGCCTATAGACGGTCTAAGCATCTATGCCAAGGTAGCCAACTTACTTGATGCCCGCATGCCAACCGAGGTTTACTGGAATTCATACTCGAACTCGGAATCCTGGTATCCGGTTGAGGGCCGTGAATTCAGCTTTGGCGCTCTCTGGCGATACCGATGATATCGAGAAGACTGGCGATTGCAACCGCGTTGTCGCTTGGCCTGCACAGCGTCTTAGTTTTCTCTCTGCTCTTCTGGAAAGGTGTAAGCGCCGAGATATCAAACCCGTCAACGCTTTCTATTCGCCTAACTGGCTCGGAATCGGGCTTAAATTCAAAGCCTGGCAATTCCGTCGAATCGGCATATCGAAACTCTGCTTACCCAGATGCAAGCTCAGAGTCGAGCCTCTTCCCTCCGCCTCCCGCATCCACGGTGGGGGCCGATTTCAATTCTTCTCCGTCGTCCGCGCAAAGCTCTCCTTCCACAGGGCCTTCCTCGGCGCTCCCCACCCCGATTAAGATGTCTGCTGCCCCGGCCCAGCAATCCATCCCTCCGCCTCCCGCGTCCCTATCTGGCCTTGCTGCCCCTGCTATCGAATCAGAGCCCTCATACCAACCCGCGTCCCCACTCTCAATCCCCAAACCGAACTATCCTCTACTCGCCAGGCGACGGGGACTCGAGGGCTCCGTGCTAATCGAGCTAGACATTGATGCCAGCGGCGATATCAAAAAATTCGAATTTATCCCGCCTCGAAGCAGTCCCCTATTGGAAAAATCCGTTCTCACCTCGCTCGAGAATCTCGTATTCGCTCCGGCCACTAGCTATGGTCAACCCGTACAAAGCACCCTCTCATTGAAATTTCGCTTCGAACTCGAAGAATGAAACGGCTCCCGGCGCTGTCAGTGTCGATAAGACTAGGCGCAGATGAGGAGTACTTGCGTAGTCTATTTTGAGGGTATATAGTAAGGCTTACGAAAGCTAATAGAAAGCTAAACGCCGGCAATTGGTTCTGGGCATCTTGGGGAGGAGACTTGCAGCTGCTAAGCGAGAGGGAAAGAAAGATACTCGATTTGCTGATTGAGAATCCACACATAGGGGTTGGCCAGATGAGTTCGCGCCTCGATGTATCAATGGTTACGGTGCGAAGCAACTACGACACATTGGCAAAGAAGGGATATCTGATTCGCACTCGCGGGGGTGCCCTGGTAGCGCTCCATCCGGAAATTCTCAGGCGCCAGAGAAAAAATCCCGAACTAAAGGCCAGCATAGCGAAAAGAGCGGCGGCTCTTATCGAGGATGGAGATTCAATCATGGTGGAGGCGGGAACCACCACATCGCTGATAGGGCGGTATCTACTGGGAAAGCGAAACATAAAAGTTGTTACGAATTCAACCTTGCTTCTGCCATATGCACGGTGGAACCCGGCGGCAAGCTTCACCCTTGTTGGCGGATTTTTCCGACCCGAGGCGGAATCCATGGTTGGACCGATTGCCGTGAATCAGCTAGAGCAGTTTCACGTTAAAACAGCCTTCATCGGAACCGATGGATTCTCTCTTACGAATGGGCTCACCGCGCATATGATGGAGGAAACCGAGGTGGTTCGGACAATGCGCGGCCATTCGGATAGAACGGTGCTTCTGGCCGATTCGAGCAAGTGGAATCAGGCGGGTTTTGCCCGTGTAATCCCGCTTGAGGAAATTGACGATCTGGTGGTGGACCTAGGTTTGCCGTTGGAGATTCGGGAGGAGATTGAATTGCTGGGCGTGCAGCTTCACGTAGCAAAGAATCAGCCTTTAAACAGGCATGGGGATGGCGCATGATGCACGAAGCGGTAATGCCCAAGTTGGGCAACACGGTGGAATCCGTGATTATAGTGGAATGGCGCAAGAAAGTTGGTGAGCAGGTAGTTGCCGGAGAGGCGCTGTGCGAAGTGGAAACCGACAAGGCCACGGTGGAGGTGGAAGCCGAGGCAGCTGGAATTCTGCTCGCTAGGCTCTTTGATGCCGGCGATGAGGTGCCGGTGCTAAGCCGCTTTGCCGTTCTTGGCGAAGAGGGCGAGAATGCTTCGGCGCTGCTTGCCTCCGGCGCGCCGGGAGTGAATGACAAAGTAGTGGCGGATGCAGCCGAGGCGGTGGATGCCAAGCGCCAATCTAGCGGCGCGGCGCCCATCCTGCCTAGCAACCCCCCCCCTGAAACTAGTTATAAGCAGAATGAGGGCGATCATCTAGCCATCTCTCCCCGGGCCCGGAAACTTGCCCTGAGCGCCGGCCTCAATCCGCGCCTCTTCACCGCTTCCACCACCGCCGGCAGCGCCCCCGGCGCCGTTTCCATCTCCGGCACGGGACCCGCCGGCCGTATAATCGAACGCGACGTGGAACGCAGTCTAGCGAAGCTTCCTCGCCCCAGTGTCGATTCCGAGGCGATTCGCGGCAATACCGCCTCCGGCATCATGGCTGCCCCAGGCGCTCAAGGCGAATCTTCGGAGGCAGTCGAAGTAATACCCGTAAGGGGCCTGCGCAAGATCATAGCTTCGCGGATGCGCGCCTCGCTGAGCGAGGGTGCACAGCTTACCTTAAATAGCTCTGCTCCGGCTGGCTCGATTCTGGCCTGGCGCCAATCCTTCAAGGAAGCGTCGATTGAACGGCAGGATGTCTCGATTAACCACCTGCTGATGTTCAGTGTTGCCCGTCTTCTGCCTCATCATTCGGAATTGAATGCCACCTTTCATGGGAACGAGATAAGGAGATATGCCAACGTACATCTTGGTTTCGCGGTAGATACGCAGAGGGGTTTGATGACTCCGGTAATCAAGAACGCCAATAGGAGGAGCCTAAATTCGCTTACAGCTGTGGCAATAAGACTTGCAGATGCCTGCAAAAAGGGGAATATCCCCCCAGACGACCTTGCAGGGAGCACATTCACAGTTTCTAATCTGGGCGCACTCGGAATTGAAAACTTCACCCCAGTGCTGAACGCGCCCGAGGTGGCGCTTCTCGGTATTGGAGCAATTACCAATGCGCCAATCGAAACCGAAACCGGCATCGCCATTGAGAAGCGAATCGGCCTTTCCCTAACCATCGATCATCAGGCCGTAGACGGCGCGGTGGGCGCTCGCTTTTTGGCGCATCTTGTGCGGGTGCTTACAAAACTGGAGCTGGTGGCAGTGTTGTAAAAGACGGAGGCGCGGCGAGAGCCTATTCCGAAACTAGGAGAGAATTGAATGCCGATAGACCAAGTAATAGATCCAAGAAAGGTTCGCAAAGCCGGATATATCAAGTTCAAGGATATTCCGCTCAATCAGTACAGAAGCGATTTTGCCAGGGAAGAGAGGGAATGGGGAAGGAAGGGGCTGCTGGCCGCCTACTACCACATGCTGCTAATCCGACAGTTCGAACTGGTTCTGGATTCCATCAAGAAAACCAGCGCTTATATGGGCCTAGAGTACAATCACCAGGGCCCGGCGCATCTTTCCCTCGGTCAGGAGGCCGCAGCCGTGGGACAATCCATGTCTCTCAGTCATGAGGACTACATCTTTGGTTCACACCGATCCCACGGGGAGATTTTGGCAAAGTGCCTCTGGGCGATAACTACGATGGACGAGGATGCCATTCATGCACTAATGCGAGAATACATGGACGGCGAGATTCTAAGGATTGTAGAGAAGGATGCGAGTGGCGATCTGCGTGATCTTGCCGTAGACTATGTTCTCTATGGAACAATGGCGGAGATATTTGCCCGCAAAACTGGCTTCAACCGAGGGCTCGGGGGTTCGATGCATGCCTTCTTCACCCCCTTCGGTTCGATGCCTAACAACGCGATAGTTGGCGGCAGTGCGGATATCGCGGTGGGCGCCGCGTTGTATAAGCGAATCAACCAGCGGCCCGGCATTGTGATTGCCAACATAGGGGACGCATCCATAGGCTGTGGGCCGGTTTGGGAAGCGATGATGCTGGCGTCAATGGATCAGTATAAGCTGCTTTGGGATATTGGCGGCGCGCCTCCGGTGATGTTTAACTTCTTCAATAACTTTTATGGAATGGGCGGACAGCCGGCGGGTGAAACCATGGGCTTTGGAACCCTGGCGCGAGTGGGCGCGGGAGTGAATCCGAATGCCATGCACGCCGAAGGGGTTGATGGCTATAACCCGCTCGCGGTTGCAGAGGCCACTTTGCGCAAGAAAAGAATTCTGCTGGAAGGAAGAGGACCGGCGCTGCTGGATGTTATCACCTATCGGATTTCCGGCCACAGCCCCTCGGACTCTTCGAGCTATCGGTCTAAGGAAGAATTGGAGCTTTGGCAGGCGCAGGATTGCATCCTTGCCTATGAAAACTACCTGAAGGATAAGGAGATTTTGAACGAGGCCTCGGTGAGCGACATGCGCGCCCGGGTGGAAAGGAAGCTCTTTGTAACCCTGGAAAAATCAACCTCGCTGGAGCTTTCGCCCCGTTTGGACGGCCGCTCCATTGAAAGCGTTATGTACTCGGGTCAGAGGGTGGATAGCATGGGAAGCGATGGGAAGCGAAGTTCGCGGCTGCTGGTTGCCATGGAGGACAATCCCCGAACGCTTGCCCTTGCCAGAAAAATTCGCTCGGCTGCAGGCGGCGAGAAACCGAGCGCCGCTAGGCTTTTTGCATTTCGGGATGCCCTATTCGAGGCTCTGCTCTACCGGTTCTCGATAGATCCCACAATGGCGGCCTGGGGCGAGGATGTTCGGGACTGGGGCGGCGCCTTTGCGGTGTATCGCGGCCTGACGGAATCGCTCCCCTATCATCGACTCTTCAATTCGCCTATTTCCGAGGGAGCCATTGTTGGGAGCGGAGTTGGCTATGCGCTATGCGGCGGCAGGGCTGTCGTTGAGCTGATGTACTGCGATTTCCTTGGACGGGCGGGCGACGAGGTTTTCAATCAGATGGCCAAGTGGCAGGGTATGAGCGCCGGAATGCTGAAAATGCCCCTAACCCTTAGAATTTCCATTGGAGCCAAGTACGGAGCCCAGCATTCGCAGGATTGGACGGCGCTCCTTGCCCACATTCCGGGTTTGAAGGTGTATTTCCCAGCCACGCCCACCGACGCCAAGGGAATGCTGAATCTTGCCCTGGGCGGCACCGATCCGGTGGTGTTCCTGGAAAGCCAGAAGTTGTATGGCGTCGGTGAGCAATTCGAGGAAAACGGTGTGCCGGAAGAATACTATGAAACGCCCGAGGGTGTTCCGGCAATCCGGCGCCGAGGGAAGGACATTACCATTATCACGCTGGGAGCCACGCTTTACACCGCCGTTCTGGCGGCAGACGAGTTGGAGGAGCGCTTCGGCCTGAGTTCGGAGCTTATCGACTTGAGATTTGTCAATCCTCTGAACTACGACTTACTTGTCGAATCGGTTCGAAAAACCGGCAGGGTTTTACTAAGTTCGGATGCGGTTGAACGGGGCAGCTTTCTTCACAACGTGGCCAGCAATTTGAATGCGCTGTGCTTTGACTATCTTGATGCCCCGCCGGTGGTTTTGGGTGCAAGAAACTGGATTTCGCCGGCCGCAGAGATGGAAGAGGAATTCTTTCCGCAGAAGGAGTGGATTATCGACTTGATTCATGAGCGGATTCTGCCGCTCAAGGATCATACGCCAAGTTCCGCCCAGAGTGATGCCGAGCTGCTCCGCAGAAATAGGAGCGGAGTGTGAACAAGCTGAGGGATGGACGTCCGGCAGGTTCAGGGTTCGCATGAGCAGCGCCGCCGAGATTGCTGAACTAAGACTAGAGGGCAGGAACGCCAAAGCCAGGCTGAATTCGCTAAGGAAGAGGCTGGATGCCCGAAGGGCGGCCGGCCTTGCGCCCGAGCGCCGAGGGGAGGTAAACAATCATATTCATACCTGCTATTCCTTTAGCCCCTACAGTCCGGCGGAGGCGGCCTACGGGGCCTTGCTCGCGGGTTTGGATGCAGTCGGAATAATCGATCATGAATCGATATCCGGCTGCCGGGAGATGCAAAAGGCCGGCCGTATCATCGGCTTGCCCACTACCTGCGGCTGCGAACTCCGGGTTTCGGCCAGTGGCACGAGGCTCGAGGGCAAAAGGATAAATAATCCGGATTCGCCTAATATCCTGTACATGGTGTGTCACGGTATCCCAAGCCGTAGCCGATCGAAATTCGAAGCCTTTCTCAGGCCGATTCGAAGGGCCAGGGCCGCGCGCATGGAGAATCAGGTTGCCATCCTCAATGATTCTTTGATGGATGCCGGTTTGGAGCGGCTCGATTTCCGAGCTGATGTTGAGTCTATTTCGATGCATCGAAGCGGCGGGAGCATTACCGAAAGGCATATACTCTATTCGCTTGCGCAGAAGATGCTTGCCCGTTTTGGCCGCGGCGCCCCCCTAATCTCAGCGCTAAGGCAGTCTCTGAACCTGAGCGTTTCCAGCCTGGCGGAAAAGCGCCTTTCGGATGGGAAAAACGTGCATTTCCTATATGATTTGCTGGGATTGTTCAAAAGCGCCCTTGTGCCTAGCTTCTATCAGGAGCCATCGCCCGAGGAGTGCCCTCCGGTAATGAGGGTTTGTGAACTGGTTAGCGAATTGGGGGCTATCACCTGCTATCCTTATTTAGGAGATGTCGGCGAGTCTCCAACCGGGGATAAGAGGGCGGAAACCTTTGAGGATTCCTGGTTGGATGAGCTATTCGAGGAGCTTCCGCGGCTGGGCTTCAAGGCCCTAACTTACATGCCGCCCCGAAACAGCCTTGCACAGCTTAGAAGAGTGAGGGAACTGTGCCGCAGGAAGGATCTTATGGAAATCAGCGGGGTTGATATCAATTCTTCCCGTCAGAGCTTTCGCTCTCCGGAACTGAATCGGCAGGAATTTCGCCACCTGAAAGATTCCACATGGGCCCTTATCGCGCATGAGCACCTTAGCTCTTACGGTGGTTTCGGACTTTTCGATTCAGAGTCGCCGCTTAGGAGGATGGCCTTGGGAGAGCGAATAGGAATCTATGCCGGGATTGGGCGGCGCATGGATGCCGAGAGGCCTGAAAAAATTGTCGATATTGCCCGTGAGGAGGGCCTTTGGATAGATTAGAATTGCTTCCTATGCTTCGAGGGGCATATATGGCGGCCCTGGGGCGCCCCGTTATAGTGCACTCGATAGAGGATGAAAGGCTGGATATCCCGAAGCTGGCCTTCCCGCTAACCGATGCGGGGCTAAGAACATTGGACTGGCCGGGCGGGAAATTGCCGGCAGCCGTGCGAGTGGAGGGAGGGGGGAGTTTTTATGTGGGGCGCGATTGGGAGGAGGCCGAGCGCGCGGCTAGGATGTCCCCAGGCGAACTACTTTCGCATACGCCGTCTAACAGCGGGAATGCCCGGCTAGGCGTGGTTGAGGGCAAGGTGGTTCTGCTTACCGGCGGCGCGAGAGGGCTCGGCGCAAAGATAGCCCGGGGTTTAGCGGAGCAAGGCGCCTTCATAATTATCGCGGATGTCAATTTAGAGGGTGCGCGCAGGCAGGCCGATGCGCTGAATTCCCCTGGCTCACGCCGGGCTGAGGCTGTTGAAGTTGACGTTTCAAGCGAGCTATCGGTTCGGAAGATGGCTGAAAAGGCGGTCCTATTTGCTGGCGGTATAGATGTTTTAATCAGCAATGCCGGGGTTCTTCGGGCTGGCTCTGTACTTGAGCAATCGACTGCCGACTTCGATTTCGTAACAAGAACAAACTATTCGGCCTTCTTCCTGCTCGTTAAGCAAGCAGCATCGATTCTAGTGCGCCAGAGCTTAGCAAATCCGGGATACAGCTCCGATATAATCCAGATCAATTCAAAGAGCGGCCTTGTGGGTTCGAACAAGAACGCGGCCTATGCCGGAGGAAAATTCGGTGGTATCGGACTGGTGCAGAGCTTCGCGCTGGAATTGGTTGAGTATGGAATCAAGGTGAACGCCATTTGCCCGGGCAATCTTTTCGATGGTCCGCTGTGGTCGAATCCCGATAGCGGCTTGTTTATTCAGTATTTGAAGGCGGGCAAGGTGCCCGGGGCGAGAACCGTGGCGGAAGTTAGAAAATTCTATGAGGAGAAGGTGCCGATGGGCCGCGGCTGTGAGAGCAGGGATGTTCTAAGAGCGATTCTCTACTGTGTAGAACAGCAGTACGAAACAGGCCAGGCTGTTCCCGTTACGGGCGGCCAGGTGATGCTGGGTTAGCATTCCGGCGAAATTCGAGATCGGGAGGGAGCAGGGAGGCCCGAAGTCACTTATAAGGAGTTATTTTGAAGACAACAGCGGTTCGAATGTATGGGAAGAATGATCTTAGGCTCGAGAGCTTCGAGCTTCCTGAAATGAGGCAGGATGAGATACTCGCGCACATTGTGTCGGATAGCCTCTGTATGAGTTCTTACAAGGCTGCTATTCAGGGTTCGGGACACAAGAGAGTTCCAAAGAATATTGCCGCCTCTCCGGTGATGATTGGTCATGAATTCTGTGGCGCAATCGTCTCTGTTGGTTCCAAGTGGGCTGAAAGATACAGGGTAGGCGACAGGTTCACTATTCAGCCGGCGTTGAATTACAGGGGCAGCTTGGATGCGCCTGGCTACAGTTATCGGTGGATAGGCGGTTCGGCCACCTACATTGTCATTCCAAATGAAGTGATGGAGATGAACTGCCTTCTTCGATACGACCAGAAGTCATACTATTTCGGCAGTCTCTCCGAGCCTATGAGCTGTATCGTAGGAGCTTTTAGGGCCAGCTATCATGTAACCCATGGCGCTTACGAGCATAGGATGGGTATCAAACCCCAAGGCGTCATGGCCATTTTGGCGGGAGCCGGGCCCATGGGGCTTGGTGCCATCGATTTGGCCATCCACGGCGATGTAAGACCTCGCAAACTAGTGGTAAGCGATATCGATGACACCCGCCTTAAGAGAGCGGAGCTTCTGTTTACCTGCGCGGAGGCGGCAAGAAACGGCGTTGAACTAACTTATCTCAATAGCGCCGGGCAAACGATGGGAAATGGACTGGCCGGGGAATTTGATGATGTTTTCGTTATGGCTCCAGTGGCGGCCCTGGTGGAGCAGGCCGATGGGATGCTTGGCAGGGATGGCTGCATGAATTTTTTTGCCGGACCCACGGATGCCGAGTTTTCGGCTAGGATAAACTTCTACGATATGCACTACTCGTCTCACCATATTGTTGGCACCAGTGGCGGGAACACCGAGGATATGAGAATTTCACTCGAGCTAATGAGAGAGGGCAGGATAAATCCCTCTGTTATGATTACGCATGTCGGCGGACTCAATGCAGTTCCTGAAACCACTCTCAACCTGCCGAGGATTCCCGGAGGTAAGAAACTTATATACACGAATGTGGATTTGCCGCTGACCGCGATTGATGACTTTGAGAGACTTGGCGAGTCTAATGAATTTTGGGCGAACTTGGCGGCAATATGCGCCAGGAACAAGGGCATATGGAATGATGAGGCGGAGGATTATCTTTCCGCCAAGGCACCAACTATTGGAGGTTGCAATGGTTTTCAAGAAGGCTGAAATTGGTAAATGGCGCTATCGCGGGGAGCGGCCCAAGGTTGGCATCCGGCCCACGATCGATGGACGTTTGGGTGGGGTTCGCGAGAGTCTTGAGGAGCGCACGATGGGGATGGCCAGGGCGGCTGCCGAGCTTATTTCGTCGAATCTGAGATATGTTGATGGGTCGAGGTTTGAATGTGTTGTGGCCGACACCTGCATAGGGGGCGTGGCCGAGGCTGCCATGGCCCAAGACAAGTTTGAAAGGGCTGGAGTGGGAGTTTCGCTAACGGTTACGCCCTGTTGGTGCTATGGCTCGGAGACGATGGACATGGATCCGAGCACTCCAAAGGCTGTTTGGGGCTTTAACGGCACCGAGCGGCCCGGAGCCGTATATCTGGCGGCTGTGCTTGCCGCCCATGCTCAGAAGGGAATTCCCGCCTTCGGAATTTACGGCAGGGAGGTTCAGGATTCGGATGATGTTAGCATAACGAAGGATGTAAAAAGAAAAATTCTCCGTTTCGCCCGAGCCGGTGTGGCCCTTGCCACAATGCGGGGTAAGAGCTATTTGTCTGTGGGCTCTGTTTCGATGGGAATCGCCGGCTGCATCGTGGACGAGAATTTTTTCCAGGACTACCTTGGAATGCGCAATGAGTATGTCGATATGAGCGAGCTAAGCAGGCGCATAAGCAAGGGAATTTTCGATCCAAGGGAGTACGAACTTGCCCGGGCCTGGGTGAGGGAGAATTTGAATATAGGTATGGATCCGAATGATTCCGATAGCCGGCACAGCGAGGAGGAGAAGGAGGCCGAGTGGGATACTTCGGTTAAGATGACCCTAATCGTGAAGGACTTGATGAGCGGCAATCCAGTGCTCGATGAGCTTGGTTTCGGCGAGGAGGCCCTTGGCCATAACGCCATCGCCGGTGGATTTCAGGGTCAGCGTCACTGGACGGATTGGATGGCCAATGGCGACTTCATGGAAACCATGGTGAACAGCAGTTTCGATTGGGATGGCTTGCGTCAGCCCTATGTGTTTGCCACGGAGAACGATACGCTCAATGGAATTACCATGCTACTTGGCAGTCTGCTCACCAATACCGCCCAGATTTTTAGCGATGTCCGCACCTATTGGAGCCCCGATGCGGTTGAGCGAGTTACGGGACACAAGCTAAGGGGGGCTGCCTCGGCTGGTTTGATTCATCTGATTAATTCGGGTTCAACCTGCCTAGACGGCACCGGTGAACAGTCGCTCGATGGCAGACCCGCCATCAAACCCTTCTGGGAAATCACTGAAACCGAGGTGAAGGCCTGCCTAAGGGCTACCAATTTCTGCCCAGCCGACCTTGGCTACTTCAGGGGGGGTGGTTATTCGACCGATTTTCTTACCCGCGGCGGTATGCCGGTAACGATGAGTCGCTTGAATTTGATTAAGGGTTGGGGACCTGTTCTCCAACTTGCCGAGGGAGAGACGGTGGAACTCCCGGATGCGGTTCATCGTAGTTTGGACGAGCGGACAAGCCCTACCTGGCCTACAACCTGGTTTACTCCCCGTTTAACCGGCAGGGGTAATTTCAGAGATGTTTATGGCATGATGTCGGCGTGGGGGGCAAATCATGGAGCCATCAGCTACGGCCATATTGGAGCAGACATGATTACTCTGGCCTCAATGCTGAGAATTCCGGTTTCCATGCATAATCTCGATGAGGATGAGATTTTTCGGCCAGCCGCTTGGAATCATTTCGGCATGGACAGGGAGGGAGCGGACTTTAGAGCCTGCAATGTTTTTGGCCCGCTCTACCGTTGATGCCGCCATGGCCCATTTGGTACTTGGAATTTTGATTATTTTGGCTGATAGACGATGAAATATGCCATTGCCGCGTTGGATATCGGGAAAACTAATAAGAAGGTTGTCGTCTACGATGATAAAATGAGGCGCCTTGCGCTCAGAACCAGGGAAATCGGAACTATCAGAGTTGAAAACTTCGATGTCGAGGATGTGGATGCAATCTTTAGCTGGTTTTTAGGAGAGCTTAAGGAGCTCGGCCGCGATTTTCCAATACGGGTAATCACCGTTAGCGCCCATGGAGCCGCGGTTGTATGCGTGGGGGTGGATGGGAGGCCCACCCTTCCGCCAATTGCGTATACGAATGAGGTGGATTCTGGAGTACATAGGAGATTTTGGGCGGCGATGGGAAACGCTCATGAGTTACAGCGCTTAACTGCAACGGCGGAGATTAAACCGCTTATCAATGTTGGGAAGCTTCTCTGGTTTCAAAGAGAGCGTTGGCCAAGAGAATTCGAGCGAACTGCTCATGTGCTGTTCTTTCCTCAGTTTTTTACCTATCTGCTAAGCGATGTCGCCTCGGCCGATATCACCTACACCGGCTGCCACACCTACCTGTGGGATTATGGCAAGAACGATTGGTCCTTTGTGGTCGATAGGCTAGGTGTAAGGGACAAGTTGCCGAAGAGGCCGGGGCTTCCACAGGAGGGACTCGGCTGCATTAGCGCCAGGGTAGCGGCCGAGACGGGACTAGGGGCAAATACTCTTGTAACTCTTGGAATACATGATTCCAATTCGTCGCTTATCCCCTATTTGATTAGCCAGAAGGAAGACTTCCTGCTCAATTCCACTGGAACCTGGTGTGTAGCCATGCATTCCGCCGAAAGTGTGGAGTTCACGCCCGAAGAGATGGGTAAGATGGTTTTCTATAATCTCTCTTATCGGGGCGATCCGGTGAAAACCTCGATTCTGCTGGGGGGATTGGAATATTCCTTCTACGCCAATATGCTTATGAGGCGGCATGGACGCTCGGATTGGCCTATTTACGACCCTGCTATGTACAGCAGTATTCTGAGGGAACGGCGATCCTTCATCCTTCCCACCCTCATGCCCGGCACAGGCCAGTTTCCGGACTCGGCGGCCAGGGTGATCGATGGAGATGAGGTGTTTCCCGTTGATGAATTAGCGAGCGGCAGGCAGTGGCCTAAGGTTTTCGAGAACTATCTAGGTGGTTTTGCTCTGGCCAATTTATCTCTCGCCATTCAAACCAGGATTGCTTTGCGGAGAGTGGGTTTGAAGCCGGGCATAAGGGTGTTTATCGAGGGTGGTTTCAGGCAGAACAAGAACTATTTGAGCCTTCTTGGAGCCCTGCTGCCGGATAATCCGATTTATGTTACGGCTCTTGAGGAGGCAACTAGCTTCGGCGCCGCCCTCTGCGCGAAATCGCTTGTTGATGGGGTTGAGCTTTCGAGCCTGGAGAATCATGTGAACCTGAATAGGCGATTCGTGGAACCGTCTGGTCTATCCAATCTTGAGGAGTATGCGGATGTATTTATGGAATATCTTGATGTTTGAGAAGCTGCGATACAGGCGACCGGCAAGACTGCGCGTAAGTTGCAGGGTTCGCGGTGTCAGGCTGGCGCTTCTACTCCTAGGCATGGGGCTCTCGCAGGCGCTCCTAGCTTCGGGGATGGAGGAAGAGAGTGGTCTAAAATTGGTTGCGACCACGAGCTTCATAGGCGAATTGTGCGAGGCGCTTGCCGGCGATGATGCGCATATAAGGGTGCTGATGCCGCGAGGACTTAATCCCCATTCCTATCAACCGAGTCCGGGCGATATTGCTGCGGTCGAGGATGCCGATAGGTTTTTTATCAATGGACTCTACTTGGAGACTGAGTTGATAGAAGCTATCGATCCCAATACTTATGACCATGCTGTGTGGGCGGCTATCACGAAGAATGTCGATATACTGACAACGGACGATGATGATCACGGCGGCTTCAATCCTCATGTGTGGCTCTCGCCGCGGAACATGATGGCTGCAATAGGAACCGTGAGGGAATCTCTCGTTGATGCCAATCCGGAAAAGGCCAGGATATACATGGCTCGTGAAAAGGAATACCTAAGGCGGCTGAGTCTGCTCGATACCCAGGTGCGGGAGGCTACCATGAGCCTGGACAAGGAGAGCAGACGCTTGGTTACCGGGCATCCGTTTATGGACTATTATGCGCGCGATTATGGTTTTGAGATTGTTGGGCACATTGTCGATTCAGTCAGCGATCAGGCCGAGCCCTCCGCCCGCGAAATAGCAAAGCTGGTGGAATTGCTGAAGAAAGAGAATATCAGGACGATTTTTATCAGTAATTCCGCGGGAAGGGCTATGAAATCACTCGCCGAAACCGTAGCAGCCGAATCCGATAGGGATATTCGGATTGTCGAATTGCTAGTGGGATCCCTGGCGCCTGTCGGCGAACGGGGTTCGAATTACTTCGACTTCACTATCTACAACACGGAGTTGATAGTAGAAGCTCTCGGCGATAACTAGGAATCCGGTCATGGCTCCTTTGCGGCAGACTTGAGAGAGGGGAGGCTGCAACCGGGGAAAACCAGCCACGCACCCGGCAATACCGAAATAAGGAGGCTGCGACCTGTTTAGCCATGGTTATGGGAGGAATCGCGATTCCCCCGCCGAGAATACGCGAGCGGTTCTGAGTTTCGAAGGAGTTAGCCATCGCTACGAGCAGTCAAAAAAGGAAGCGCTAAGCGATATCTGGCTAAACATAGATACGGGGGAGCGGGTGGCTCTAGTTGGCCCCAACGGCGCTGGAAAAACCACCTTGCTCAAGCTCGTCTTGGGCCTGGAAAAACCTGGTAGCGGCGAGATTCGGGTGTTTGGCCGCCCGGTGGCAAGGTGTCTGCATCGAGTGGCTGTGATTCCTCAGAGCAGCGCCGTGGACTGGCTCTTTCCGGTTAGTGTTCGGCAGGTAGTGATGATGGGCAGATACGTGCATCTAGGCTGGTTCAAGAGGCCCAAAGCCGCGGATAGGGAGGCGGTTGAATCGGCAATGGAATCCATGGGAATTCGCAGCTTGGCGGATAGGCGGGTGGGTGAGCTTTCAGGCGGCGAAAGGCAAAGAGTTATGCTGGCAAGAACTCTGGCGCACGATGGCGATTTGATGCTGCTCGATGAGCCCCTAAACCATGTGGACCTTCGTACGCAGGAGATGATTTTTCACACATTGGAGGAATTGAGCGTAAGGGACAAAACTGTTATTGTAAGCACTCACGATTTAGGGGTGCTGGTGGTGCATTTCACAAGGGCGTTGTTTCTGGACAAGAAGATAATCGCGGATGGGCCGCCGAAGGAAGTTCTCACGCCCCAGACGATTGCAAGAGCTTATGGCTTTGAATTTCATAAGGACTATCAGGCTTGGGACAGATCCTCGAATTCCTAGTCGAACCGCTGCGCTATAGTTTCATGCTTCGGGGCTTGTTAGGGGGTTTACTAACCTCACTTTCCTGCGCGGTATTGAGCGCGTTTGTAGTTTGGAGAGGAATGTCGTTTATGGGAGATGCGATATCCCACTCGGTATTGCCTGGAATAATGCTGGCCTATGTTCTGGGCATCAACCTCTTTTGGGGAGCCCTAGCCGCTTCGCTCCTAGTCGTTGCGGGAATTGGCCTGGTAAGCAGTTACGGCTCAGTGGGCGAGCAGACGGCGATAGGAGTTGTGTTCGTTGGATTCTTTGCCCTAGGCATCCTGTTTTTGAACAAGGTGGCGAGCGCTAGCGACCTTAGCCATATACTGTTCGGCAATATACTGGGTGTTTCCAAGGGAGATTTAATCATTATGGCTGCGGTAGCCGGCATAGTGATAGTGGGGATTTCCCTTTCTTACAAGGAAATTTTGACGGCATCCTTCGATCCGGCTCATGCGGCGGCAATTGGACTCTCTCCCCACCTGGTTAGGTATATCATCCTTACTCTTATCGCCATAACCACGGTGAGCGCAATTCAGACGGTGGGAGTGGTGCTGGTGCTCGCCCTCCTGGTTACTCCCGCCGCCGCCGCTTCTCAGATTTCCCGAAGGTTGGGTAGAATCATCCTTCTCTCGGCTGCTATTGCCTCCTTTGCCATAGTTCTAGGCTTCTATGCATCTTATTACGCGAATCTGGCTTCAGGCCCGTCGATAGTTATAACGCTCACCGTACTCTTTGTACTTAGCGCCGTGGGTTCGCGCATAAGGAGGGGGCTGGGAACTCGAATTGGATCCTAGGCCCCGGTATACACGTTTCTTCCTAGCCCCACCCGATATTGATACTTCTAAGCTGCTTCGAGTACAATACCGGTGAAAAATTGCTTTGGAACGACTCCCCGGTATTAGGAGATAGACTCGATGAAACGATATGAATTAGAAGTTGCCGGCATAAATTGCGAACACTGCGTATCCAAGGTAGAGGCCGCGCTGAAACCGATTTCCACGACGGTGGATGTGAGCCTCGATACCAAGCTCGCCACAGTGGAAAGCGAGAATCCGCCGGAAGAACTGCTTGCTGTGATTGCCGAAATCGGATATCCAGGTTCGCTAAGGGCATAAGAAATCGCCTTTTTCCCATCGGAGACACTGCCATCAGGCGCCCCATCAGGTTTGATGCCTAAAGCAGCTCCAGCGGAAGCGAAACAGGCTAGGGCAGGGATATTGCGTAATCTCCCCGCCTGGTCTCTCCCAGGCGAAAACACGTAGTTTCAACGACTACGGACATCCTCCTGACGCCTCCGAGCAAGAAGAGGTTCGGCTTGCTGAAATCCGCTGCTTCCTCCCCGCCTGAGCCGCTAACCAAGGGCCACATCCAGGCACATCATTACTATAAAGCCCGCAATCGCTCCCATAGTGGCTAAATCGATATTCCTGTTCTCGTGCGCCTCCGGAATCAATTCCTCGATAACCACATAAATCATCGCGCCGGCCGCGAAGGCGAGGGCATAGGGCAGAATAGGACGCATGCTTACCACAAGGAGGGCGCCGAGAACACCGAAAATCGGTTCCACCATTCCGGAGAATTGGCCATAAACAAAGCATTTCCAACGTGATATCTTTTCTCGCCTAAGCGGTACCGAAACCGCCAAACCCTCGGGAAAATTCTGTATACCTATGCCTATGGCAAGCGCAACTGCCGCCGCGATCGAGGCGCCCGGATAGCCAACGGCAACCGCCCCGAACGCCACGCCCACGGCCAGACCCTCGGGGATATTGTGCAGCGTAATTGCAAGAACAAGCAGTATGCTGCGCTGCCAGCTAGTCTTCGGTCCTTCGGCGTCGGATCGAGGCAAACCCAAATGCAGATGTGGGATAAGCCTGTCTGAAACGCGCAGAAAAACAGCGCCGAGAAGGAATCCAATGGCGGGAGGCAGCCAGGCAGGCAGCCCTCCAATCTCCTCTGCCAGTGCAATGGCCGGAGCTAAAAGAGACCAATAACTAGCCGCCACCATCACGCCGGCGGCGAAGCCCAGCATCACATCCAGAACCCTGCGATTAATCTGCTTAAAAAAGAATACGCCTGCGGCGCCCAGGGCCGTAACGCCCCAGGTGAACGTCGTGCCCAGCAGCGCCTGAATAATAGGTGATTGAACCCTAAACCATTCCATCAATAACTCCTAACTCCACGGATACTAGTGCTGTGTTAGCAGGTTTGGCAACTCCTTTTCTCTGCCAAAGAATCCCAGGCGCGTGAAATTCGGCGCCAGGTATTGACGAGTTTGGATTAGTTTGGATGCTGCCCAAGTCGCCGAAGCTAGGCCCTATGGCTGTTGGACATAGGGCATTAGATAAAGGGCGTTCTCCCCTTCGAACTTTGCCAGTATCTCATAGAATTCGATGATATCTACCATTCCTTGCGGGAGCGTACTCAGCAGCGGCTTTTCTTGAATGCCAAACGCCCCCCAGAGGAAGTCTTGCATATGAGTTAGGCCCGGATTAACCTCGATTATGTGTGCATCTCCCTTGATATCTGCCAATTTCTTGGCGGCTTCGACTGCCTCGCTTAGGCCGCCGAGTTCGTCTATCAAGCCTCTATCGCGCGCCTGCCCTCCGCTCCAAATCCTGCCCCTGGCTGACTCTTCGATAGCATCCCTGCTGCTATTTCTCCCTCTTGCCACCGTCGATACAAGGTTCTCGTATTCTTCAATCACCAAATCGGAAATATGAACCAGTTCTTCCTCGCTTAGAGGACGAAAGATATTCGGCAAATCCGCCGATTTCGCTGTCGTGACCGTATCCGCGCCAACTTCAAAGCGCTCAAGCAGCCCCGAAAGGTTGGGCATAATCGAGATTACTCCAATCGATCCGCTAATACTGGCGGGGGTAGCAAGAATCTTCGTGGCGGGCGAGCTGATTAAATAGCCGCCGGAGGCGGCCACTCCCGCCATGGAAACTACAACCGGTTTTGGCTCCTCGCCATTTACGCATAGTTCAATCTCATTTGCTATCAGGTTTGATGCTAAGGCGGAGCCGCCCCCCGAATTAACCCTGAGAACAATCGCCCTTACAAGGGGATTTTCACGTGCCGCCCTAATTGCATCTACTAGGCTTTCCGCGCCGATACTCCTACCCCTGCGCCCCTCGCCCCGATGGATATATCCATTTGCGTAGATGATAGCCACTATTGGGCTAGCTATAGGCTGCCAGTCATAAGCGAGCCGTTTTTCGGCAGAGGCGAGGACGGGGCTAAATTCATCTTCTATCATCTTATCCAGCTCATAGGAGTACATCCGAGAATCAACAAACCCTGCCTGCTGGGCCCTCTTCGAACTCATCCAGAACCCCTTTGAATAAATGGTTTTGAGTTCTTCGTTCAGCCTATCTCCCCGTCCTTCTTTTATCATGCGGTCCATCTCGCCCTGCAGGGCGCCGTAGACATGCTCCAGGGCCTCCCTTTCAGCATCAGTCATTGATGGTTCTGAGAATGAATCGAAGGCGGTTTTATGCTCGTGCGACTGGAAGTTGTAGAAAGACACTCCGTACTTGGCAAGCAAGTCCTTGAAGTATAATTTGGTTTGCGCAAAGCCTTGAACAGAGAGGGAGCCATGAGTATACACAATGATTTCGTCGGCAACTCCCGCGGCTAAAGCGTACTGCAGGGGATTGTAGCTCTCGGAGTAGAAATAGATTTTCTTGCCCGATTCCTTTATGCGCTTGATTGCCGTTTCAATCTCGTAGAGATTCGAAAACGAGGTTCGGAATTCCTGATTTCTGAATAAAACCGCATCGACATCGCGCATGGATGCTAGTTCATCCATATGGACGAGGAAGTCGTAAATGGACTGTGTTTTTTCAAGCCTAAATGGGTTTGCGGATATAGAGAATGAGTTCGGAGTATCCGTAATCACCTGCGCCAAATCGTAGATTATCAGCTTAGGTTTTTGCTGTAACGGCAGAGAGCGCAGTTCTTTGTAAGTTACGGCAACCTCGGTTGTGAAGTTCTTCCAAGGCCTATCGCCGGCCACCGGCATTCCCGCTCCAACTAGAAAACGATTCCAGGAAAGCTTCACACCGGCAATGAAATTTTCAGAACGAAAATCCCAGTGTCCGTAGATATGCAACCCGTCGATTGGCGAGCTTTGCAGTCCCACAGCGTTGTTCCGGTACGAGGCGCCGTTGAGAGAAGCTGCTCCTTCGTAGAAGAGAGTTAGGCGCGTTGCCCAGTAATCGCTAAAGAAGAGAGGGCGCAGTCCAGCACCCAGTTCTATCGAGGGGGGCAGCTTGGAAACGAGCGAATTAGCGTTTATCGCGAAGGAAAGCCATCCTGTGGGTCGAAAAAGCGTGTGGATATTCCATCCGAAGTTTCCCTCGCTGTTCCAGCGGAAACTGGTGCCCGCATAAACGCCGCGATAGATTCGATAACCGAATCCAATTTCGTGATCCCTGATAAAATCCTCGTTTAGGCCTCGAAAATTGTATGCGAAGGGACCCAGCGCAAGATACGACTCGTTGATTTCCAGTTGCCTATCTATCCAGTATCCGCTGAAGCCAATGCCGGTTGCATTCCCAACTCCAAGCGCCGCCATATTCAGCAGCGAAGCATTTTCCGCATCCGCCACCGCAATGCCCCTATGAGTGGTTCTCAGCCAGCTGCTTTGCCCCCAGGCAAGCCCCGTTACGAAGACTAGCGAAATCAGCAACTTGCATCTCATACTTACCTTCATGAGTTAAATCAATCGCCTCCTATTTCACGAGTTTAAGGTGCGACCTCTTCGGTTCGATCGGCTCATCCAAAGAATAGGTTATCACACCCGGGTAGGTTTCATGGAGTCTGATTCGAATTCGGCGACCTCCATCTTCCGATTCGGCCCGAATCAGGATTCTTTCTTTTTCGTCAGTCAAAACATTCAGGATAAGGCCCTTTCCTCGTATCGTGGCAAGCCGTGCCTTATCCAGATTAATTCTTTTCCTCATGAAGCACCTCCTTAAGTTCCATGATAACCTCGCCGCCTCATTTCTCCCAAGATGCCATCGGTGTTCAAGTTTTATCGCATCGGGATTATCCTAACTATGCAGAGCTACAATATCCTCCGCCCGCGCTACCTCTTCCCTTCGTCCCATGCCCAGCAAGGCTCTAACCTCCCTGGAGTGCAGCCCCATGGCTTGTCGGATCTCTTCGCTGGCCATCGAGGCCTGTGCCTGATAAAACGAATCGATGAGAATTACATCGCCTATGCCAAATACTCCATCCACGGCTGTAACCCCCTTCGGCAAAAGGCTCTTGCGTTCGGCTAGGGCCTCAAGGGCGCCGGCATCGATGCTGACATTTCCCTTGGGCCTGGCATTCAGAATCCATCTTGCCTTTGCGGCCATCTTTGGGCCGGCAAGGAAGAGCGTGCCTACATCTTCTCCATCGAAGATGCGCTCAAGAACATCTTCCCTACGTCCGTCGGCTAGGATTGTTTTGCATCCGGCCCTGTAGGCCACTTCAACGGCCTGAAGCTTTGTAACCATGCCCCCGCTGGAGTGTTCGCTTCCAGATTTCCCTGCGGCTGCCTTGATTACCTTTGTAACTCGTTCGACAACCGATATCGGACGGGCATTCGGATTTATTCTCGGGTCGCTCTCGTATAAGGCGTCGGTGTCCGTAAGAAGAACAAGCAGTCCGGCGTCCAACTTGCTGGCAACATGGGCGCTAAGCAAATCGTTATCGCCAAACACGTCGCCAATCTCCGTGGTTGAAACGCTGTCGTTCTCGTTCAAAATGGGCACAGCCCCGATGGCGAGCAAATTTTCCACAACATTGCGTAGATTCAAATACGAGCGCCTATCATTGAAACTCTCCCTGCTAAGCAGAATCTGGGCAGCCTTGATTCGGTGTTTCTCCAGAGCCCTGCGCCAATGCTCCATCAGTATCGGTTGGCCAAGAGCGGCGCAGGCCTGCTTCATTTCCACCTTTCTGGGCCGGCCTTCCAAATTCAGGGACATTGCCCCAAAACCAATTGCCCCGGAGCTTACCAAAAGGGGGCTAAGGCCCCTGGCGCGCAAGTTTGCCAAACCTGCCGCGATTATCTTGATTCTCCGGGGAATGCTGTCGCCGGAGGCCAGCACATTTGTGCCAACCTTGATTACGACCCTTCCGATATTATCCAGATTTCTCATCGTTCCTGGCCTCGTTGCTTCCAGGCGGCTCGGCGCTTCCCCCGCCTCTCGCGGCACAGGCTTGCAGAGTCACAATTCCCTGTGAGTGAAGGTTTTTCTACCCTCATTATAGTCCGCGATGATTTGTCCCGAACCGCGCAGCTGCCATCTGTAGCTCAGAAGTCCCTCAACTCCCACCGGCCCTCGGGCATGAATTTTCGAGGTTGAAATCCCAACCTCGGCGCCAAGACCGAATACAAAACCATCCGAAAAACGCGTTGAGCAGTTGTGGAAGACATTTGCGGCGTCTACCCGGGCCAAGAACGCCTCCGCCGCCTGCGCATCCTCGCTAACAATTGCTTCCGTGTGGCCAGAGCCGTGCGCGTGAATGTGTCTAATCGCCTCCTCAATACTGTCCACAACCCTAATCGAGATTATCGCATCGAGATATTCGCTGTCCCAGTCTGCATCCGAGGCCAGGGCGACATCGACGATGCTTAGAGTGCGAGCGCAGCCGCGAATCTCGCAGCCGGCAGCCTGGAGCGCGTCGCAGATGGGCGGAAGCAGGGCCTTTGCGGCATTCCTGTGAATCAGCAGTGTTTCGGCCGCGTTGCAAACAGCCCGATACTGCAACTTGGAATCTAGGACAATCGGGATTGCCTTAGCCGCGTTCGCCGACTCGTCCAGGTAGACATGGCAAATACCATCCGCGTGCCCCAGAACAGGTATCGAGGAATTCTTCATGATATCCGCTACAAAGCTGTTGGAACCTCGAGGCACCAAAAGGTCGATCAAGGAATTGAGCGATAGCATCTTAACAACATCTTCCCTGGTTTCCACTAGCCCAATCCAACCCTCCGGCATCCAGGGCAGCGAGGCGCTCGTTATAATCCTCGCTAGGACACGGTTAGTTTCCAAGGCTTCCGAGCCGCCCTTTAGAATCACCGCATTGCCTGAGCGTATGCAAAGCGTAGCCATTTGAATCAAGGCATCTGGCCGCGATTCGAAAATCATGCCAATCACACCGATAGGACCGGCAACACGGCTGAGAATCAGTTCCTTATCCAACTCGCGCCTTTCCAGAACCCGCCCCATAGGATCCGCCCACCGCTCCAAAGATTGAATCCCACTGCGAACACGCAGCAGCTTAGCCTTATCAAACTTCAGCCGCGCAAGAAACGCATCGGGAACACCCGCTCTGGCCGAGCGCTCCATATCCCTCTTGTTGGCATCGAAGATTTCACTGCTGGCGGCCTCTAGGGCCAAACGCACATCCCTCAAAGCGAAGGTGCGAGACTCGCCGCTGCAGGATAGGATTTCCCGGCTTGCCTTTCTAGCCGCTCTGGCCCGATCGATAAGTTGCATAGCCTATAGTAGTAGGTTTTTCAATTTCCGATAACCTAGATTGAATGCCCTAGAGGCAGGTCGAAATCGAAAGCCAGCCACAATTCCTAGGCCGCTGTTAACAATCTCGTAAATCGCAGCGTGGAACAGACGAACATATGCACTCTTAGCCACTGCTCCGGAGTCATCTCGGAATAGGAGTTTTCGCAGTTCGAAGGTAGTAACCAGATAGTCCAATTGACGACTCATTACGGGATAGAGTTTTTTTACCATCGCGAAGAAGCGTTCTTGATAAACTGCATCCTTTCCCAGCAATCTTGCAATCTGCCGCCGTCTATCTCGAATTGGAAAACCGGCTTCCTGGCGGCTGGGAATGAACGCATTGATTATTCTCTGCACCACTTCGTTCGAGAAAAAGCGAATCAGGGCAAAGTGAAACAGCAGTAGGCTTGCCATCCGTAGAGAGGAAGAATGGATTGGCAAACAGGCAAGATTCTTCAGTAGGAGCGTTATTTCTCTCTCAACAGAATCGATTGAAACCTTCTGCAATTTCGGACTAAGTGCACTAGCTTCCGCACCCGCAACATGCTCCTCTACGGCTTTCATGGCCTGCTGAGTTTGCCTTCTGAGTGGGGAATTCGAACTTGTAAGCAGCCAGTTTCGCAGCTCGTTTCTCACCTTTTCCGAAGGCATCGCGGCTCCCTTCGCGTTGTCCGCTAGGAATTTTTCGAAGCGCGCAAGATTGTCCTCGAAATCGTCTCTTCCCGAACTTCCGCGAAGAAAATACCGCAGCAGCGCCTCCGATTTGGAATGCGAATGCCCTTCGATTCTTGGAATGGAGGTGTCGAGAAGCGCGTTGAGCGTTTCGGAGAGGGTGCGATGGAGATTTAGCAGCAGCGGCGGATTCACCCTTGTTAAATCCAGCGAGGCATCGTGCGGCACATAGGCGATCGGAATCAGTTTTTTTCCACTAATACGCTCCGATTCATCCACATTCCTGTTGTAATTGCCGATTAAATCGTCTGGATCGAATTCCTCTTCCGGGCGTGGGATGTATTTATTGTGCCAAAGATAGATGGGTTTTTCCTGCCATAGCCCCTGGATGCTCTTAATCAGGGCGCCAGCCGAAACATGGGCGCTTGGTTCGGGATTTGTTACCAGTAAGAGAATATCCGCATTCGACAAGTAGGAGAAAAGCGAGCCCTCATCGGCGCCGGCCGGCATATCGATGATGGCTAGATCGTAGTTCTTATCCAGCCAATCACGGTATGAGCGCATCAAGCCATTCACGAGATTGGCCGCCTGTTCTTCGGATTTTTTCGTCTGAGGGAAAATTACTTCGAAATTCTGTGCCACCTTGAGAGTGGAGTTTTCAGGATGCTTATCGGATAAGTTCTGCCTTGGAAGTGGATAATCGAGCATGGCAAGAACGTTGGAAAGTGGATCGGCATCAATGAGTGCGGTGCGGAAACCATCCCTAGCCGAGCAGAGCGTCAAATTCACAGCGCAGAGAGTCTTGCCAACTCCGCCCTTACCCGATGCCACGGCCAGAACTGGGCAGGAACCACCCGATTTAGATGTCATCCAGACTGATAATGCCGTATCTAAGAGCGGCGACCGCCGCCTGAGTTCGGTCCGCTACGCCCATTCTGCTAAATAGCGCACTCGCATAGTTTCGCACAGTTCCTTCCGAAAGATAGAGCTTGCCGGCGATATCGGCATTCGACAATCCTCGGGCAATTAGTATCAGCAGTTGTTTTTCCCTAGGCTTGATATCGGGTGCGGAAGTTGCAGTGGGACGAGGCATCGTGCCTGCTGCCATGGCCAACACCTTTCCGGCCACCGAGGGATCTATGAAAGTCTGGCCCATCAGTATGGTGCCCTTGACGGCATCTATCAAATCTATCCTAGTGGTGTCCTTCAGCAGGTAGCCTGAGGCTCCGGCCCTTATCGAGTCCATCACCCATTGATCGTCGTCGTAGGTAGTGAGAATCAGAACCTTGGATTCCGGATATGTAGACCGAAGCTGCCTGGTTGCTTGAATTCCGTTCTTGCGGGGCATCTTCAAATCCATCAGCACCAGGTCGGGAATGCCCACCGAATCAATCTTGTGGAACAAATCTACGCCATCCTCGGCCGTGGCAACCGTTCCAAAAGAATCATCGCTATCGAAAATAGTTTTCAAGCCCTCTCGGACGATTTCCTGATCGTCGCAGATGATTAGCTTAATTCCTGCTTCCATTTTGAGCCTTCCATGCAAAGCGAATCACACAACCCCTGCCGGGTTGACTGTCTATCACGAGCCTTCCTCCAATTGCAAGTGCTCTCTCCTGCATGCCCTTCAATCCGAAGCGGCTCTCGTTCTCAAAGAATTCAGCATCAAAGCCTCTACCGTTATCTCCAATCTCCATATACAGGTTCTCGCTATCTCTCTTCATTTCCAGCTTAACTTCGGTGGCGTTCGAATGTCGAATCGTATTCTCCAGAGCCTCCTGGGCAATACGGTAGGTGGTCTCCTCTAGCTGCTTGCTCCAGTCCAGCTTCTCTGCCGGCAGGGAAAATTTCATCGGAATATCGGTTCTCTCCCGGGCGTTCTCAACCAGGCGTTGGAGCGCAAGAAGAAGTCCGAAGTCCTCGAGTGGACTTGCCCGCAGAGCCTCCAACGAACGGCGAGTCTCGTTCAATCCAAACCGAATTGTCTTGCGCGCCTTATTCAATAGAATCCTTAGCTGTTCGTTATCCTTATCGACAATAGTAACAGCTGCTTCGAGCTGAATCGAAAGCCCGCTAAGAGTGTGGGCAAGCGTGTCGTGAAGATCGCGCGCGATGCGATTTCTTTCCCTGCTTGCCGCCAGTCTATCGCTGTCCAACGCATATTCCTCGAGCTTCCTGTTTGCCTCTTGCAATGCCTTTCTTTCCACCCTTTGCTGGTTCCGTAGTTCAGTAATCATGAAGCCGACCGCACCAAGAGCCAGAATTCTAACCAATGATGCGTAAACCGCGCTGAGAAGCTCCGGAGTAATGTTTTCGTTTATCAGGATAATCAGAAGCGGGTCTAAAAAGCCGAGTACGACAAAGAACAATAAGACGATCGGGAAACTATACCGCCAAGCCGTTGCAATAAGCGGGAAGATAAGCAGAATTGTCAGTGTCATCGTATCTTCCAAGGTGTTGATAGGGCTTCCGATTACAAGAAGGGTGCGATATTTGGCGTTGATGATTGCGATGGGAATTATGCTGGCGGCAATCAGGACGGGGAGCAGATGATACTTCTTGAGCCAGACTTCCAACTTGGGAATCATCAAGTAGATAAATATCAATCCGTATGTTACCGCAAAGAAAAACATAGTTCTCTTTGTGCTTGGATCGGTTTCTTCGGGTGAAATGGGGCCAATCAGCAGGAAAAAGAAGACAAGGGCCCCTCCGCCGGAAAAAAAGCGAAAAATTCTGATAAGTCCGCTGCTGGTTCGAAAAATAGAAGCCATCCTAACTAAGTCTATCACTATTATGCAATAAAGTCTTCTCTAGATAAGGGCTAATTACAAATATCAGCATAAATTAGTGAGTATTCACAGGTTCTTTTATTACTTTCGTAGACTGGCGTCTAAATCTGCTTTCTGGTAAATTTTGGAACATGACTGCTGCCAACAGGGATAGACTAATAGTTTTTTCGTTAGTTCTCGTTGTCCTGATTGTGTTTCTGGTGTTCTGGCTGTACTCCAGATTTACTGGGAATGAGTTTTCCGGAACGCGCAGCACTCCGGTGTCCGTGATAAGTCCTCGAATCGGTGATTTGAGGGAAAGTTTGGTTGTTTCAGCCGTCTTGGAAGCAGAACGCACCGTGGTGATTTCGCCCAAAGTAGGGGGAACCGTGCAGGAAATCTTGGTTGCGGAAGGCTCGGTTGTTTCGAGAGGAGATTTGCTGGCTCGAATTGATCCTAAGCCATACCGCTTGGAAATGGAAGCCGCCGAATCGCTGTGGCGTCTCGCTGAGGCGGGTCTAACTAGGACGAAGCAGGTATTCGAGAGCGCCGGAGCATCGATGCAGCAGCTTGACGAAGCGCAGACCCAGCGAGATTCGGCCTACTCCAAATACGAGCTGGCCAAAATGAGATTTGGCTACACCAGCATCAGCTCCCCGGTTTCCGGCTCGGTGCTCTATCGCCATCTGGATCCTGGGAACACGGTATCTCCGCAGTCGGCCCTATTCACTATCGGAAATGCGGAAACACCGCAGGTGAAGGTGCAAATTCCGGAGAAATACTGGCGCCGCTTTCAGGAATTGGAAAAGATTGCAGTGCTCTTATCGTTTCCGGCGGGCGGCGATGATTCGGTGCTTTTGGGGGATATAATCAGGGTTGGCCCGAGTATCAACCCAAAGAGCAAGAAATTCGAGGCGCTCTGTGCGCTAAGGCCGTCTGAATCGCCCTGGCCAATTGGCGCGAGTCTGCAGGTGGAGTTTGTTCTGAGCGAGAGCTTAGGCGCATTGAGTTTGCCTCTTCGCGCCCTAGATAGCGACAACGGACTCTGGCGCGTCAATCCGGATGACAATACTGTCGCCCGTGTAGAGGCTCCCGCAATATATCGAGATGCCGCGAGATTAGTGGTTCCTGAGGCCTGGACAACCGAGATTTTTGTCTTGGAAGGCCAGCATCGGCTGAAAGAAGGCCAGACTGTCGAGTATTTCGAGGGCGGGATATGAAACCGAGTTCTCTAGCGATTCGCCACCCGGTTCCAGTGTTCACCATTACGATGGCCATTCTGGTTTTCGGCGTTCTCGCCCTAGTCTCTCTGGAAAGAGAATTTATTCCCTCCATTATCCTGCCTGGCATCGGGGTGCTAACTCTCTGGCCCGGCGTTGGCGCTGAGAATGTCGATGAGGATGTAACAGAAATTCTTGAAGAAGAACTCGCCTCTCTTCCGGGTTTAAACGATATCTACTCCGAAAGTAGGGAGGGCATTAGCATAATCGAGCTCGAATTCGACGAGAAAACCAATACGAATGAGCTGCTCCAGGAGATACGAAACAGGATAGAAATAGCTTCCCCGGATTTACCCGACGATTTGGCCGGCGCACCCTTTGTTTCGATAAGGGGTGCAGAGGATATTCCGGTGTTTAGTTTCGCCATAACCGGCCCATGGGACTTGGATAGGATAACTCGTTATGCCAAGGATGTGGTTCTACAGGAGATATATGAAATTGAGGGCGTTGCCGATGCCGACATTCTAGGTGGGAGAGAGAAGGAAGTCAGAATAAGTCTGAATCTCCAGGCGATTGCCAACAGCAATCTTACTCCCCTTGAAGTCGCCGCTGCTATTAAGCGCAGCAATGTTGCCCTGCCTGCCGGGCTGGTTGGCTGGGGTGGTGATGAATGGGCTCTTCGGATGAGCGGTGAATTCACTGAAATGGATGAGATAGAGAATCTTGTCGTAGGCAGCAGTGACAGTGTTCCAATTCGCTTGAATGATATCGCCACAGTGAGCCTAGACTATGAACGCGCCGACCTCCGAACTCGCTCCGAATCGCAGGATATGCTGGTGATTCAGGTTAAGAAACGGGAATCAGGAGATGCCATCAGGATTAGCAAGGGAATACGCGAACGCTTGGCCTACCTGGAGGAGGCGGGGAATGCGAGTTATCGCTTCACTGTTCTGCACGACGATAGCGAGATAGTCAAACTCGCCTTGAGTACGGTTATGCGATCGGCCGTCCTGGGAATTTGTATGGCCATCACGGTTATTTTTCTCTTCCTCCGAAGTTGGAAATACACCCTGGTTATTGCGATATCTCTCCCAACCTCGCTGTTTATAGCCTTTGCTGGAATGAGACTAGCGGGGCTTTCCCTGAATGTACTCACGCTGGCGGCTATAACGGTTTCCCTGGGCATGGTGGTTGATGCCTCGATTGTAGTGTTGGAGAGTATCCACAAAAGGCAATCGGCAGGAGAGAGCATGAAGAATGCGGCTCTTAGTGGAGCGGCTTCGATTTCTGGGGCGGTTATAGCGTCTATTACAACCTCGGTTAGCGTTTTCGCTCCTATGATATTTCTTACCGGCATTGTGGGCAGGATTCTGAGAGATGCTTCCGTAACAATTGTGCTATGCCTGGGCGCCTCTCTGTGCGCCGCGCTCTTTTTGGTTCCCTTATTGATTCATCGGGATGAATTTGGCGGCTCCAAGCGGATGATTAACAATCGATTCATGACCAGAATTGAGAGAAGCTATGAGTCGAGCCTTAGGCGAGTGCTTCGTTTTAGCGATACCTACTTAATAGCCGCCGCCGCGGTGCTGCTTATCACCATTCTAGCCGCCTATTTAATTGGAGTGTCTTTCATACCCTCGGCAGACTATAACGAGCTTTTTGTCTCGCTGGAACTTAGGCCAGGCGCATCCATTGAGGAGGGAGCTGATGCAGCCGATGCTGCGGAGCTTGTTATCAGAAGGGAGATTCCGGAATCGGAGAATCTGATTTTCTTTGTGGGGATAGAAGACAATATTTCGAGCTCCTTCAAAAAGCGGGAGACAGTTTGGGGGCATATACTTCTGAAGAACCGCAATAGGCGAAAGAGGGATTTTCGAGATTTGATGGCGCATCTTAACGAGGTCCTTCCTCCGGAGCTTCCAGGAATTTCCGTTAGGGTATTCAATGGCGGTTTCGATAGGATGCTGAGCCTGAGCACCGAGGGGGCCGGATACCGAGTCGAGCTATTGTCCGAATCGCTTGAGGATTTGGAAAGCGAGGCGGATAGGGTGGAGGGCATACTGCTGGAGAATCCCGAGATTATCAGCACGGCCCGCGATGTAAGAGCCGATCGACGCTTCGTGAATGCCCGCTTCGATCAAGAGGCAATAGGGGTTCTTGGCATCAGCGCCAGCGATGCCGCCCGCAGCGCTAAAATCGTTTTCGAAGGAATTGACATCGGTATCTATCGGCCCTTGGAGGGCGAGAGCAGAAATATCAAACTGAGTTCCGATTTTGAATCGTCTACTCCTGATTCGAGGTCGCTAAGCTCGATTCCGATACGCGGCGCCAACGGCTATATAACCGACTTGAACACTTTTACCTTCGTGGAAGAGAATAGGGGTTTTTCTCAGTACCGCCGGCACAATCGAGCCCGTAAACTTACGGTTATCGGTTATACGGAAAGCGAGGACTTTGGAAGCATCAACCGCCAGTTAAGGGAGGCCCTTGCCGACTCGCCGTTGAAGGAGGGCGTCGAATGGCGTCAGCAGGGGGTTATGGGGCTGATTAGCCGATCTACAGTGAATTTGGTGATAGCTCTGGCGATATCACTGCTGCTTGTATATGTGGTTATGGCCATCCAGTTCGAGAAGTTCATTCAACCATTGATTATCATGGCGTCGATACCCTTCTGCTTCATCGGAGTGATGCTCAGCCTAGCCATATTTGGTTCGGACATCTCACTGCTTTCCTTCCTTGGGATTGTGGCCTTGTCGGGGATAGTGGTGAACAACGCCATTGTTCAGGTTGATCGGATTAATCAGCTGCGCAAGGGCGGCATGAAGCTGAACGAGGCATTGATACAGGGTTCGGTGTCGAGGCTTCGTCCTATTCTGATGACCACGCTAACGACATTCTTCGGCATATTGCCGCTTTCGCTGGCAAGAGGCACCGGTGCGCAGTTATACGCGCCGCTAGGCCAAACCATCGTCGGAGGGCTTCTCACTTCCACGCTGGTAACGCTTTTCCTTATTCCGATTCTTTACGGCATTGTAGAGAAACGCCGACTGAGCGCAGGCAAGGAAAACATGGATACAAGCGCCCAGCTCGACGGCGCGGCCTGAATTCCTTTCATCGGGAATACAGGGCTGTTCTATTCTTCCCCGACGACTTTGCATCGTACATGGCCGCATCGGCCGCACTTACCAGAGCCTTGGAATTCTCGCCGTCCTTCGGATAGAATGCCAAACCCATACTGCCGGTAATACTTAGCGGTTTTCCGGATTCCAGTTCGATTGGCTCCGCCAAATTCAATCTCAGCTGCTCGGCCAACTGGAATGCATTCTCCGGCGTGCAATCGTCCGTGATAATCAAGAAGAACTCGTCTCCGGCTAGGCGGCCGACGGCATCAATGGATCGTATACCCTCTTTGAGCCGTTTCCCGATTTCCTTCAAAATCCTATCTCCAGTCATATGCCCATAGTTGTCATTTATCTGCTTAAACCCGTCTAAGTCAACAAACATAACGGCAAGTGTCTTGCCATAGCGCTGGCATCTCTTAATCTCCAAATCCAATCTATCCATGGTTTGCAGGCGATTTGGCAGGTGGGTTAAGGGGTCGTGGGTGGCCATATAGGATACTTTCTCGTTGGCTAGCACCAAGCTCTGATGCAGATCCGAATTGGAAAGGGCGATCGCAATGAATCCCGCAAGAGCCTCCAGTATTTTCAGGTGTCTCTGCACGTAGCAATGAGCCTGTTTTCCCTGGATTGAGAGGACACCGACTATTTTTTTTTCAATTTTCAGCCGCACGACTAGGCAGGATTCGTTTGTTTCTCCAGCCGCGAACTCGTTCCTGATGTAGCCGGAGCTTTCTTCCTTCGAGTTTATGATGAGATTCCTATCATTCAGTATAACCCATGAAATCAATGAATCTTCGGCATCTATGGGAGCTCGGGAGGGCTTCGTATAGACTCCATTCCTTATTAAATAGCGGATATCCAACTCCCCCTCATCCAGGCAGAACGCGATAATGAGCTCATCTACGGTCATGAGCTGGGTTAGGCGTTTGTAAACCACCTTTACTATCTCATTAGGATCCAGAGAGGAGGTTATTTCCTGGCCGATTTTTCTTATTGTTTCGAGGTCTATTATGGATTTGTCCTTGCTGCTGCGGATTCTTTCCAGTTCGTCGGTTCGTCGACGCCAGGTTACCATCTGCTCCCTTAGCTGACCAATTCTATTGTCTTGGTCGTAGTTGCTGATTAGATGATGAAGCCCCTCGGCGAGATAGCGATGCTCCTCCCTGTAAATGGCGAGCAGGTAGTCCAGGGCCTTCAAATTGTCTTTCTTGGCGCGGTAGATTTCTACCAAGCCTTCCCCGCTAAGGATTCGAAAATATCTAACTCCCTTGGATTCACACAGTTTGTAGCAGTTTTCCCAGGCATTGAGGGTTTTTTCGGTATCCTCAATCTTGTTATAGAAAATTCCGAGCTGATAATAAGCCAAGATTTCTCCGTAGCGAATTTCGTTTTCGCTGCAGGTTTCCAGTGTTTTTCTAAGCAGCGTCTCGGCCGTCTCAAATTCCCCTCGGCGAATATCCAGCTTAGCCTGGGTAATCTGATATTCGTAGTATGGAGGTTCATTGGCCCTCTTGAGCCAATTTCCGGCTTCATCCAAGTTGCCTTCCTTTAATTCGATGTGTCCCATTTCATGCCACAGACGCGCCAGGTGAATCTCATCGCTGGAATTCAGTGCGAGAGCCTCTTCAAGAAAGGCGCGGGCTTCCCTGTACCGACCCTGTTCAACGCAGATTCGAGCCAAGTAAGAATTAACCGCAACCTTGATTTCTATTAAACCCAGATTCTGAGCCCTTTCGCGTATAGACAAAAAAAGCTCGAAGGCCGCCTCCGGACGTTCTGTTAGGCTGTAAATGTGCCCAAAAGCCAGTTGGCATTCTAGAACGCCCGCGGTATCGCTGAGTCCCTCTCTAATCTTCCTGGCTTCCCGCAGCGCAAGTAGGGCTGGCTCATATTCGCATCTTTGAATTCTGGCGCAGGCAAGTCGATGAAAAACCAAGCCCTGTTCCCTGGCCATCCTCGCGGCGATAATTTCCGGCAGCAAATTCTGAGCTAGCTCTATTATCTTCGTTGGTTTTTCATATGGGAGTTCCAAAAGATTCTCGATACCCAACCAATTATTAGCCATATAGCATCAATAACAATTTTACAACGTTAGCTGTTTTAGTGGAAGCTATTAGGCCGATGTCGAGCGGCCCAATCGGACAGTGAGAACCACTTGATGCGCGGCTTGGAAGCATCAGGCGCTTAGGCAGGTTTATTCTTTTAACATCGAAGTTGCTTTATGCAAAGCTGTGGCGCCAATCGGAATTTTGTCTTAATATGCTCTGCGAATGAAAGGATCTATCGACACGGAAAAACAATTTGAACACCTGGTGGATAAGATACTCAGAGTAAACACCGAACTGAACCGCATCAAGGATTTGGATCTGCTTTTGGAGCGCTTCTTATTTCGAGCGCGCCGGGAATCCAGGGCCGATGCCGGAACTATCTATATTCGCAAGGATAATGAATTGGAGTTCAAATATACTCAAAACGATACCCTTCAGGCGAAGCTCAGAAATGGTAGGAAATTGCCGTATTCCGCCTTTTCGATTCCAATCAACGATGAATCCATCGCGGGGTTTGCCGCCAAACACGAGAAAATGCTCAATATTTCGGATATGTATGCAATCGACAAGGACACGCCCTATCATTTCGACCCATCCTTCGACAAACGCACGGGTTATAGAACCGTTTCGACTCTGACGATTCCGCTGATTTCCAGTGATGGAAAACTGCTGGGGATTATGCAGTTGATAAATGCATGCGAAGATGGAAGGTTCGTTCCGTTTAGCAGAGAGAACGAATCGTTTTACAAGATGCTATGCCTAATTGGTACTAATGCCATTCAACGTGCGCAGATGACACGCAACCTCCTTATCACTATCACTGGTTTTGCCGGTCTGCGCGATCCAAAGGAAACAGCGGCCCACGTGAATAGGGTTGGAACCTATGCCACTGAGATATATGAAGCCTGGGCAAATCAAAGGGGAATAGCACCAGGCAGCATAGATAGGAACAAGGACAATCTTCGAATAGCGGCTATGCTTCACGATGTCGGGAAGGTTGGCATCAGCGATACAATACTGAAGAAGAAATCCGTGTTCGACGCCAGCGAAAGATGGATCATGGAATCTCACACCTGGCTTGGCGCGAGGCAGTTCCTGGGCGATAACGAACTAGATCTCACCGCCAAGGAGGTTGCCCTTTCTCATCATGAGAATTGGGATGGCTCCGGGTATCCGGGAAGGATTGCTAATCTAATGGAAGCAGAAAGGCTTTTTGGCGAGGAGGGTAAGAGGCTCCCTGGTTTGAAGGGGAATGAAATTCCTCTTTTTGCCCGAATAGTGGCGATAGCCGATGTTTACGACGCCCTTAATTCGAACCGTGTTTATAAGAATGCTTGGTCTGAAGATAGGGTGATTGAGGCAATGACGAATGATAGGGGAAAGAAATTCGATCCGGAGCTATTCGATGTCTTTCTGCGTATACTGCCGGCATTTCGAGATATCCGCCAGCGTTTTCCCGATTCGGAGTAGAACGGCCGCCAAACTAGGTCTCAAGCCTGAGGGCTTCTCTAGCGGCGCGAGTTCTTTCATGAACCTGTTGTATTTTTCCAATATTGAGTTTAAATTTTGAGCAAAATAGGAGGTGCTGCATGAAGCGATTGTTGTTGTTTGTAATTGCTGTAGTTTTGGCTCCTGGCTTAGTCCTCGCTCGAGGCGACGATGAGAGGGGAGAGGCGCGCAGCTATGTTACTATTGGCACTGGCGGAGTCACCGGAGTCTATTACCCGACTGGCGGAGCGGTCTCCAAAATGGTTAACAAGAAGAGCGACGAGTATAACATAAAGGCTACAGTGGAATCGACTGCCGGTTCAGTGTACAATATAAACGGGATAATATCAGGCGATCTCGAATTCGGCATCGTTCAGTCCGATAGGCAGTATCAGGCCTATATGGGCTTGGCTGAGTGGGAAGGAGAGCCCCAAGAAGATTTACAGGCCGTTTTTGCGCTTCATCCCGAATCCGTAACTCTGCTGGCTTCAGACGAATCCGGAATCCGAACGCTCGCTGATTTAAAGGGCAGGGTGGTAAGTATCGGCAATCCCGGTTCAGGGAATCGGGGGAACGCGATAGACATTCTCGAAAGTGTTGGAATCGATCCTAATAAGGATATCAAGGCCGAGGGGTTCCAGGCGGCTGAGGCTGCCTCGATGATTCAGGACGGCCGAATCGATGCATATTTCTACACAGTCGGCCATCCCAGCGGCTCGTTCAAGGAGGCCACTGCCGGTTCCAGGAAGGTTCATTTCGTTCCGATAGAGGGTGAACCCGTTGATAGGCTGATTGCCTCCCTTCCGTTCTATGCCAAGTCGGTAATTCCGGTGAAGGCGCACTATCCTGCTGCAAGCAATAGTGAAGATGTCCCGTCTTTCGGCGTCAAGGCAACTCTGTGTACCTCGGTTAAGGTGAGCGAGGAGATTGTCTATGCGCTAGTAAAGGAGGTTTTTGAAAACCTTGATGAGTTCAAGGAACTTCATCCCGCCCTTGCCGTATTGACGGACAAGAACATGTTGGAAGGTCTCTCGGCTCCCATCCACCCCGGAGCATTAAGATACTACCGGGAGGTTGGCCTAATCGAATAATCAAGGCTTGATTCTTCTGGGGTTTTAGCCCCCTTTTACGGATGCATCGATGAACGACGAAGCTGGAATCCAAGAAAGAAATCTCAGGGAAGCAAGGCGTATCGCCGAGGAGGCCGAGGGAGGAGTTCGGAGAATCAAGATAGGCGCGGGGCGATGGCTGGTGCCGACTATCGGCGCTCTCTGGTCGATTTTTCAGCTTTTACTGCCCAGTGTGATTCTCCTGAATAGCACTATAGTCCGCTCGATACATCTCAGTTTTGCCATAGTTCTGGTTTTTCTTACACATCCAATGCTGAAAAAGCCGAGGAAGAGCAAATTGGGGATCTATCTTGGAACCAGAAACAGAATTACGGCTCTAGACTATGCGATGGCTCTGATAGCCGGCATAGCCGCGCTTTACATAGCATTCGAAATGTTTATGCTGGAAATCAATCCAGACTATTATGGGATTGCTTCAAGGCAGGGCAGGCCCATTGCTCGGGATATAGCTTTTGGAATCACGCTAACCCTCATGCTCTTGGAAGCCGCGCGCCGTTCTCTGGGACCGGCGTTGATGGCGGTGGCTCTTTTTTTCATTTTTTATAGCTTCTTTTCGGAATATATGCCCGCGGGTTTGGATTTTCGCAGCGTTACGCTCTCAAAATTTGTTAGCAAAATCACTATGTCGACCGAGGGAATCTACGGTGTTCCGCTGCATGTATCGGCAAACATAGTGTTTTTGTTCGTGCTGTTTGGCGCTCTGTTGGAAAAGGCTGGCGCGGGGAAATACTTTGTCGATTTGGCTTTTAGCCTGATGGGTCGATTCCGAGGGGGACCGGCGAAGGCCGCGGTTTTAGCGAGTGGCCTGACGGGCATGGTATCGGGCTCCAGTATCGCGAATACCGTTACTACAGGAACCTTTACCATTCCTCTGATGAAGAAGGTGGGGTATCCTGATTATAAGGCGGGAGCCGTCGAGGTTGCAGTGTCGACGAACGGACAATTGATGCCTCCGATTATGGGAGCCGCAGCATTTATTATTGCCGAAACCGTGAACATACCCTATGTTGAGGTTATTCGAGCCGCCTTCATCCCGGCGATTATCAGTTATATCGCCCTGCTTTACATTGTGCATCTAGAGGCCCTGAAGCTTGGGATAAGGGGCATGGCCAGTTCCGAGCTTCCGAAGTTTTGGCCTACACTGATAAGCGGCTTTCATTATCTGATTCCTCTAACTTTCTTGGTTGTATCCCTGGTGGTGTTTCGAACATCGCCGGCGCTTGCGGCTTTTCGAGCGATAATCGCCCAAGCCATTTTGATACCACTCGAAAATCTCTGGAGGGCACATCGGAAAGGGACCGGTTTGAAAGCCGAATGGAAGAGCGCGCTCAGGAAAACCTTCCTCCAAATTCGAGATGCGTTGGTTAGCGGCGGAAAAAACATGATGGGAATTGGCGTCGCGGTGGCCGCGGCTGGCATTATTGTCGGCGTGGTTACTTTTGGCCTTGGGGGAATAATAACCGAAGCTATAGAAGTACTTTCAGGCGGAAGATTTTTCCTAATTCTGATTATTACCGCGCTTGCCTCTCTGCTATTGGGAATGGGTTTACCCACCACGGCCACCTACATAGTTATGGCGGCGCTGACGGCTCCTGTAATAGTAACACTCGGAGCCAAAAGCGGAGTTATTTTCCCCCTGATAGCCGCCCACCTCTTTGTATTCTTTTTCGGCATTCTGGCCGATGATACCCCCCCGGTGGGCCTGGCCGCCTATGCGGCTGCCGCCATTGCGAAGTCGAATCCGATAAAAACCGGTGTTCAGGGTTTCAGCTACGATATCAGAACAGCCATACTCCCGTTTATTTTTATGTTCAATCCGGATCTTCTATTGTATGAGATAAACAGTCCTTTATATGCTATGTGGGTTTTTATCACAGCCATGTTTGCCATGTTTGCCTTTGCGTCGCTCACACAGGGCTGGATGATACTAAGGCTGAAGTGGTGGGAATACGTTTTGTTTACGGGCATAAGTTTCGGGCTTCTAATGCCGTCGCTAATTTCCGAGAAATTGCTCAGTCCTCTCTTTCCGATTCTCGCGGAGAGCAGGCGCGGCGCCATATTGGTGGGGGCAGTTTTATTAGTAATATTCGGATTACTCTATTTGCAGCAAAGAATGCGGAATCGAAACCTGCCTCGCAAGATGCGCAGCGCATGATTTTTCCAAAGGCCCTATTTCTGGACATGGACGGCACCATCTTAAGATCCGATCACAGTCTGGCGCCAAGAACTATCAGAGCCATAAAGTCCATAGGCAGGGCCGGGTGCGCTGTTTGCCTGGCCACAGGTAGGAGCTGGGAGTCGGTTAAGCCATTTTACGACATTTTGGAGCTTCGTGGCCCGACAATATGCTACAACGGCGCCGTGGTAGTGAGCGGCCCTAATGGCGACTTCGCTTTCGAAAGCACGATGGATGAAACTGCTGCCAAATTTGCGATAGCAATGGTGCGCGAGAGCGACTGTGAGATGATAGCCTACCGGCACAGGGAACTTATCTTCGAAAGACGGGGACCGGAGATAGAGGCCTATAATGCCCGCACGAGTCTAGCGGGCACAGTTATCGATTTTGACAGCCTGCGAACACTCGAATTTACGAAAATCATCGTGCTTTCGAATCAGAGCGCACTGATGCGGCTCAAAGCTCTGCTGGAAAACCGTTTTTCGAACGAGAAGTTAAGCGTAGCCTTTTCGAACCCGCGATTTCTGGAGCTAATGGCAGGGCAAATCGACAAGAGTAGGGGGCTGGTGGAGGTATGTGAAATTCTGGGTATTGATAAGGATTCGACGGTTGCCATCGGGGATGGCTGGAACGATTTTGCCATGCTGGAAGCAAGTGGAGACGCTTGGATAATGGGAGGAGCGCCTCAGGAGCTCATGGCGAGATTCCCCGAAAACCGCATCGCTCTGAGCGCGAATCAGGATGGCGCGGCAAGGGTTATGGAGGCTATGCTCCGAAAAATCAACGCTGATGAACAACTTCCTCGATAGGCTAAGGATAGTACTCTGCCGCCCCGAAGGGGCCATCAACGTTGGTGCCGTGTGCCGCTCCATGAAAACAATGGGAATCTTGGAGCTAGCGCTTATCAACCCCGCTGAGTTCGATAAAAACGAAGTCTACAAGATGGCCGTTCACGCCATGGATATCTACGATAACTCGCTTGTATATTCGAAACTTGAAGAGGCTCTAAGAGATACTGTGCTTACAGCCGGCATTACTCGGAGGCGTGGCGTCAAACGAAAATGGTCCAGCGTTCCGCCTGAAGTGTTGGCAAGAAAGATTGCATCAGGCGCCAGTGGGAAGTGTGCAATTGTATTCGGAAATGAACAATCCGGCCTAAGCGACAGGGAGCTCAGTCTATGCAATATTGCCTGCCATATACCCAGCTCGCCAATCTTCCCATCTTTGAATCTATCGCATGCGGTTCAAGTAGTTGCCGCCTATCTCTATCGTGAATCAATAGGCGAATATGATGGCACTTTTAATCCCATCCCGCAAAGCCAAATTGATGCGCTCGTTACCGCAGTTTATGATGCCTTAGATGCCCTAAACTATTTCAAGACTGCCGATAGGCAGCACACGCGAATCTTTTTCAGAGACATATTGGCCCGCTCGCAGCTTAGTAGAAAGGAAGCCAAACACCTGGAGAAGATATTTCGCAAGCTCAAATATCTCCAAACTGCCTAACAAGCTCAAAGTGGAACCCATCATCAGATGCATTTTCGATTCGAATAGTGGCGGTCAGGAAGGGATGCTACTCCCATGCCCCGGCGCCTCGGGCAGTGTCACTTTTTCCCCATAGCTTAGTCTCCGCGCCACCGTTTGACCGTTTTCCCGCTTGAAAATTACATGTTCGAGGTCCTTGCCCGCGAGGTGGTATTCGTCTAGCGCGAAGGATATGATAGTGTCCGAATTTACTCTCCCTCTAACCGCTACTATGGTTTTCGGAGCAGCCTTCAATCTTTTTCGCGCCTTCTTGAACTCCAGAGCGCCCTCTCTCAGAGTTTTTCGGCGTTGGGCAATTAGCGCGGCTAGGCCGGAAATCCTTTGCATATCCGGATTGGGTTTAGAGCGCAGAAAATTTATCTGCCTATTCAAATCATCCACCTCCTCCTGAAGCGCCTTGAGTTCGGCTCCCTGAACTTGGAAGGCTTTTAGCTGCCTTGGCGGGCAGCCCGCATATATGCGTGTTAGGCCCGCGCGAGAGCCGCCGATGCGGCGACAACTGATGCCGCCTCCCACTATCGCAACGCCCCCAATGATTTCCCCTCGCCCTTGATTGAGGTAAACGCTGCCGCCCACCTCGATTCTTGAATGAAGAATAGCCTCAGTAACCAGCAAATTCCCCTCTACCTCAACAATGGAATTCTCGAGAAATCCGACGAACAGATTTCCGCCGACTTTGCAGCTTCCCTCGCCATCGCCCACGAGGCCGCCGCTTATAACCAAGTCTCTCCCTGCTTCCAGGTAGGCGCGTCCCACGGTTTTCTGAACGTGCAAATCGCCGCTTGCGCGAACTGTAAATCCATCAGCTACCTTCCCTGTAATCACTACAGATCCGTCGAAGTCGATGTTGCCAACGGAATAGTCAACACTCTCAATTTGAATGGAATTTTCCATCGCTATGGAGTCCTGGAGCAGCCGGACATTGCCGTCTATGTCTGCCGCCAAGCCCTCATTTGTCTCGTTCACGCCATGTCCTGCACTGAAAAAGTTGCCCGGCTTCATCGGCTGGGCCTCGATTATCCTGCCGTACACATCGAAACCATCCACCGATGGGATGGCTCTTACTATGCGGGTTAACAGATCTCCCGCCTTGCGGTTTTGGATGTGATTGAGTTCTCTAAGATCTATCTGTCCGCCATCGAGCTGCTTCCAGGGCTTGCCCCTATCGGTGACGAAAAGACATTCCATAGTTTCCATGCTTCCAGAGACCGGCTTCTTCCCCCTAGCGATAACGATATTCCTCGTTCCCCCCTCAAGCAGAGCCTCTATCGCGGCCTTATCCACGCCTCGCACAACTCCAGCCGATTTCAGTGTCTCATCCACCATCCGCGCATCAATACCGGCTCCTCCGTATTTTGCCTTCTCAAGCTCCACAATCGCCTCCATTCCATCCTCACTCACTCGAATCTCCAACCTTGCAGAGAGTCTTTCCCCCGCTGGCCATTCGATCAGTTTTTCTGGCATTCCGCTGGCCCTGGCGATAATCTCCCGAATTTTTCTTGAAGGCACCGAAGGAATGCCCAGTAGTTTCATACGGCCCATAACGTCGTCCACATAGATCTGCCGCCGTTCACCTTCCCTAGGCGGTACAATGAGCACAGCCATTCCGTCTTGATATCTCAGCAAGAAGCCATGCCGATCCGTGAACTCCCTATCCATGCCGTTATTATCCTATATCTGCCGTTAATTCTCACTTCAACAATCCCGAAAATTGTTTTTTTCGGTTTGAACGAGATCTGATGACTAGTCTGCCAAACTTATATGGATGATAATGCTTCCTACCAAGGCATTAAGAGTGCTGGTTGACCTCTGGGGCGGGGAGAAGCATGCAACTTTCCATAATGAGCGGCATCGATTCCATAAGCCAGCAGGAATGGAACCGGATTGCGGAACAGGACAAATACTCGCCCTTCCTAGAGTATCAATTTCTTTATTCCGTCGAATTGGCGGGTTGTGCGGCGCCGAGCACCGGCTGGCATCCAAACCACTTCGTTCTAAGCGGTCCGGATGGATTAATTGGCGCCGCCCCTGCCTATGTGAAAACAAACAGTAATGGCGAGTTTATCTTCGATCAGGGCATAGCCGCTCAGGTGATTGCGGCCAACCTTGATTACTATCCAAAACTCGTGGCAACTCTGCCATTTACCCCCTGTCCTGGATATCAATTCCTAACCAGCGACAAGGCCGATATCGAGGAGCAGAACTCATGCATTATAGAGGGGATGAGGGAATTTACCTATCAGAGCAAATACGGCTCTGCCTCCATCCTCTTCCCAAGCCCATGCTTTGACGAGAAACTCCAGAGAGTAGACCACCTAAATCCATGGAGTCATCAGTACTTTCTCTGGTTGAACGAAGGCTACGAAACCTTCGACGATTATTTGCACTGTTTCAACAAGAATCAGCGCCGCAACATAGTCCGGGAGCGTGCATCCATTCGGAATCTGGGCATTGAAATTCGAGTATATACCGGAGAAGAAATCAACAGTTACCTAATGAGCCTGATGTTCAAATTCTACCATAACACAAACCAAAATTTTGGTCCCTGGGGAGCATTGTTCCTAAACGAGGAATGGTTTTGCCACATAGCCAAGACTTGGGCGCACCGCATCATCCTTGTAGCCGCCTACCTGCCTGGGTGCGAAGCACCCATTGCGATGAGTATGCTGATTCGCAAAAACCGCCATCTCTACGGCCGCTACTGGGGAGATTTATTCTACATTCCGAATCTCCATTTTGAACTCTGTTATTACACACCGATCGAATACGCGATAACTCAGCGAATAAGCGATTTCGATCCCGGCATGGGCTCTCGTCATAAGGCAAGAAGGGGATTCCGAAGCTACTGCTTCAACACCTATCACGATTATACAGACAGGCGGGTGCGCGAGTACTTCGGCCATCTTACCAGTCTATGCGACCAGGAAGAATTTAGCCTGATCGAACAACTCAACAAGTCTGTTCCCTGGGCAAGGCAGGGGGCCAAAGCAACATGAAAGATTACTACGCCATCCTAGGGCTTTGTCCAAACTGCAGCAGGGCGGAAATTCATAAGTCATACCGCAGCAAGGCCAAGGAGTTACATCCCGATCTTTCCGGCGACAACCAAACCGCGAAATTCCTTGCGCTCAAGGAAGCCTATGAGGTGCTTTCCGGCAAACTAACCCGCGATGCCTACAATCGAAGCCGCCGAAACGCCCAAAAAAGCAGGCCGGAAAGCACTTGGGATTATAGAAGCTTTCTAAACGCCCAAAAGGATAATCCCGGAAGCCTAGCCCGGCTAATCTGCTTCGACTTGCTGCATGATAACGGCTCTCAGGCCGTCAAGCTATTTGAAGAGGCTCAAAGCAGTGGATACTTCTCCCTCTTGCAGCATCTCGAAAGGGAGGATTTTATGGACTATGCCTTCCTGTTAGCCGAGGTATACCTGGAGCAAAATTCGTTCGTAAAGGCCTACAGATTGCTAAGGGGAATAGCGCGGCTGGAAGAGGAGCGCCCCTATTTCAGGCATTTCTACGTGGAAGTGCTGGAAATAATGTCTTCCATCGTACAACGCCAACTCCCGGAAGACCAGGATAATCGCCTGAGGATTGCCTTCCTAAGCGACATGATACACCTTTCCTATCCTCCCAAGGACCTAGCCCGCCTACGTAAGCTCCTATCAGAGCTGCTGGCTTCCATTGGCCGCTATCAGGAGGCTGCCGAGAATCTATTCGAGGCCTACAAACTTGCTCCGAGGCTGCCGGGGATGAAGGAGAAGATTGCAAGTTTGAGAGAATCGGGATACCGCTGCGGATAGGCTTAGCGCGGGAAACTGGAGACTGCCCCTAGCCTCCAAGCGGAAGTTGCAATCTGCGCATTACATAACCCCCTCATCAAAGCGTGCGTAGCTCTCAACTATCTCATCTTCGGCAAACCAAACAGCAATCTCGGTTGCCGCGCTGAACGAGTCCTCGGAGGCATGAATCAAATTCGGAATGACACCCAAGCGCTCTCTACTCCGCTCATAGCTCATATGGCAGTAGTCTCCACGAATTGTTCCAGGCATCGCCTCTCTGGGCTCTGTTGCCCCAACAAGCTTTCGCACAACAGAGATGGCATGAGCGCCTTCCAAAACCAGGGCAACGACAGGTCCCGAGCTTAGAAGCCGAACAAGACCTTCGAAGAAGGGCTTGCCCCGATGGCTCTCATAGTGCTTCCTTACCCTGGACGGATCGGGCCATATCAGCTTAATGCCGCTAAGAGTTAGTCCAGCGTTTTCGAACCTGCTAAGAATAGCGCCAACGAGCGCCCGTTTTACGCCATCAGGCTTAACCAGAACCAGGCTGCGTTCCCAAGTCTTTCCCATAATCGCAAAAGCTTAAATGATTAAACCGATTTTGCCCATCCTACGTGAATTTGCCTTGCATACCGGCAACGCGACGCTGTGGCAAGCACATCCGGCAAAGAAGCGCGCCTTATTCGCAGAACTTGAGTTGCGCTTAGCGCCCTATAAGATTGAAAATGATAAGCAGAGATAGGAGGTTTGAATGAATACAAGGCTGGTTCCTCATCTTTGGTATGATGCGCAGGCTGTGGAGGCTGCCGAATTCTACTGTTCATTGTTTCCAGATTCGAAAATCATCGCTAGGAGCGTCATTTACGATACACCCTCGGGTAACTGTGATTATCTGACCTTCGAACTCTGGGGGCAGAGATTCGAAGCGATCAGCGCTGGCCCTAACTACACATTCAATCCATCGATATCATTCATGGTCAATTTTGATCCTTTATTCTTCCAAGCTGATAAGGACCCCAGGCAGGCAGCGCGGGATAAGCTGGATGAGATATGGAAGAAACTAGGCGATGGAGGCAGAGTTCTCATGGAACTGGGTGAATATGATTTTAGCCGCCGATACGGATGGATACAGGATAAATATGGCTTGTCCTGGCAGCTTATTCTCTCTGATTCTCGAGGCGAGGCCAGACCGCCGATAATGCCTTCACTTCTATTTGTTAAGGAAAACTGTGGCAGGGCTGAAGAGGCTGGGAATTTCTACCTTTCAATCTTCCCTGACTCCGCAAGGGGTATTATCGCCAGATATCCCGCGGGGATGGAGCCCGATAGGGAGGGAAGCACCATGTTTTCGGACTTCCGATTGGGTGCTATCTGGATAACGGCTACAGACAGCGCATACAATCACGAGTTCCAATTCAATGAGGCAGTTTCATTTACTATCTACTGCAACGATCAGGAGGGAATTTACTATTTCTGGGATAGACTGTCGGCTGTGCCGGAAGCAGAGCAATGTGGATGGCTAAAAGACAAGTACGGTGTTTCCTGGCAGATTGTTCCGGAAGAATTAAGTAGGTTTCTGGAAGCGGGAAGTGAGAAACAACGACAGGCAGTAACAAATGCGGTTCTCCAAATGAAGAAAATCGAGATTGGCGAACTGCGCGGGGCATATGCCTCTGAATCAGGAGACTAACCTATAAATTCCCGACTTATGCCGGTGAGCATCCCACTATTACCGGTTTAAGCGGGTGCCGGCCGTATCCGGGCCAATCCCTGCGCCGCCTTGTACATCCTGTGTGACGGGCCGCGCCCCGCGAAAACACAGTCAGTAATCTCAAAAGAGGCTGGACACGGCAACGCTCCTGCCGCGCGGGATCCTGATTGCTTTTAATTTGCGAATTCGCTTGCCGCGCCCAATCAGTTTCCCGGCCGCAAATTGATGTTGGGTAAGGCAATCCACCCCATTGATTTTTTGCGCATCACAGGCCCTCATTATAGCAAAATGCAGGGGTTGGTTCCCACCACGCCGGCCAGCGCCGATATCACGCGCAAGTAAATTGAGCCGCCGCCATCGACCGCACTCCCAGTATACCCGGAAAAAATTGCTAAGGGCCAAGCTGGGATACCCCGCCAAATTCCCTTAAGGCGTTCCTTCTCTTACTCTTTAATTTCGTATTCTATTCCCCAGTTGATGCCAAACTTATCCGTTAAGCTTCCAAAGACGGATCCCCAGAACACCCTTTCCGCCGGCATGGTGATTTTTCCACCCTTGGATAGTTTTTCAACTATTTCATGCACTGCCTTCTCAGAGTCAGCATTCACGTGAATAGTAAAATTGGTTCCTATTGCTAAGTCATAGTTTTTCTGGCCATCCGAGAAATAGATGCAATGCCCGTCTTCAAAGGTAAGAGAAGAATGCATTACCTTGTCTAACCAGTCCTTACTGACTGTTATTCCCTCGTCTTCGGGGAGTTCCCGAAATCTCATGATTTGCGCATCTCCCCCGAGAACCTCTTGATAAAACAGAATCGCCTCTTCACAGTTTCCCTTGAATGTTATGTAGGGAGTGAATTTCATTATTGCCTCCAGTGAATCGAGATGTACTATCTTATACCCTTCCGCACTATTCTTTCTACCCCTAGTCTGCTCGAAGGACCGAGACTTGCTGTGCGGATTCAGGTCGATTACAGCTATGCTTCCCGTGATTAGGCAGCGGGGAAAATGATTTGCTCCGGGCTTTGCAGGCGGCCCTGCCCCCGCATGCGGCATCCACAGAAATCGTGTGGGAACTAAGCAAGATATCCTAAGAAACCCCAGAACAGAATTGCTAATGACTTATCGGGCTAACTGATGGCGGTGGTAGCTTGCTAAAAAAACACCGTCAAAAAATGTTCCTTAGCGCTAGGGGATTAAGCGGAACCAGGCCCCCACTCCTTCCCTACTACCCTAAAGGCTCAAATGCGAGATCAATTCTCTCCAACCTATGCCGGAACATCAATACCCCTGCTCAGTCCAGCTTGTGATAGAACGGACTATATGATGCCGCTTTCGAGAAAACTGAAATAGGCCCCTTCAGTAAAAATGATGTGATCGAGCAATGGGATTCCAAGCAAGTCCCCGGATTGTCGAAGCCGTTTGGTTAATTTCCTGTCTTCCGAACTTGGATCCTTGTTGCCGGAGGGGTGATTATGCGCGCAAACAATCGCAGCCGCCCTATCGCGCAGAGGGTCGATAAAAACTTCCCTAGGATGAACCACAGTGCGGTTCAAAATCCCCTGACTAATCACTCTGATTCGAATCACCTCGTGCGCGCCATTTAAACTGAGCACAAGAAAATGCTCCTGAGGTCTATCGGCCCAATGAGTGAGAAGAGGTATTACATCGCTTGGTTGGTCAATTTTTCTTCGAGCCGGCCGCAGTCTCCGCCTGGCAAATTCCAAGGAGGCCGAAATCATAGCCGCTCGAGCAGGTCCTATACCCTTAACTTCGACAAGTTCGGTGAAATTGACATTGTCGCCCGAACTTTCAACAACACTGAGAAGATCCACGGCCAACCGGTTCACGCTTTTCTTACTGGAGCCCGAACCCAGCATTAAAGCGAGAAGCTCGACATCGGAAAGAGCATTGACACCGCGCGCCGCAAGTCTCTCCCTTGGCCGCTCGCTCACTGGCATATCGGCGATGCTCTTATAAACAAAGGTTTTCATACAGTCTATAACTGGCCAATTTCTTTAGGATGCTTAGCGGGCGGGCAGTTTTTTTGGCATCCGAAGACATTGGGCTAAGCATGTAGATTCCAAGTGCGATTGCATAGGCGACTTCCGCTGCCTGCTGCCCGTTCCAATCTCCCCCGCGGCGGTCCCAATCTTAGGTAGGGCTGGGTAGCTTTGCACGGGAAATGAGAAATACCTGCGCACATTAAATTGACGGAAGGGTCGATTCAAGGCTGTTGATTCCTTGGATTATTCCTATTAATATTTTGCTGGTACTTCAGATAGTAGGCTATGAACTTGGCGGCCCTAGGAGGAGTTCCAAATGAAGCGATTGAGATGTATCGGGATATTCGCCCTTACGGCTACGATGCTCTTAGCATCCTGAGCCGACTCGGTCCGTATGTACGATGCTCTCGGAATCGCCGGCGCTGAAAATACTGATGGCGTGCCCGAAACCCCGGAGGCGAACGTGATAGCGAGCACCCTTGCCGGTAGCGGCAAAGCGGGTTTTTTGGATGCCCTTACGGCTCGGTTTAAAGATCCATGGGCCGTGGATTAAGATGGCAATGCCTTTGTGCTGGATACCGGCAGCCAGCGAATCCGAATGATAGAGAGCGTTTCAAAACCTCGCCAAAGTGTCTTTTACGCGGATGATTCGGGTAAGCGAAGCGTCCGCGGCGGTGTAGAAGAGGATTCGCGGTCCTTAGGCATCGCCAGCCGTTCGACACGGGCAGCCGTGAGCAATATTGCCGCCACGCTGCCCTCGCGCCGCAGGGCCAGCCGGCTTCCGGCTAACTTTTAGCGGCCTCTGGCCGAACCCCTCGAAGCCGGAAGAGCCCAAAATGAGCAGAGTATATGTCTCCTTGAGCAGAAAGCCGGCTCTTAACTTCGCGTTGGAAGAACGCTTGCTACCCGAACTGAAGGATGGGGACTGGCTGCTGCTTCTCTACCAGAACGAGCCGTCCATAGTGGTGGGACGCTTCCAAAATCCTTGGAACGAGTGCAGAACCGGCTTGGCGCGGCGGGAAGGGATCGGCGTTTATCGCAGGATTTCCGGCGGGGGAACCGTAGTCCACGGACCTGGCAATCTTAACTTCGCGTTTCTAAGTGGATCGCCAGATTTGCGGCGGGAAGAAAACCTGGCTGATATTGTGGCGGCTTTGAATGGGCTCGGGCCCAAGCTGAGCATCAATAGCCGCTACGACTTAGTAGCTAGGTCTGCCCCGCATGGCGGAGCGGAATTCAAGGTGAGCGGTAGCGCATTTCGCCGGAGCGGTGGGCGCGCCATGCATCACGGCACCCTGCTTGTGAACGCCGATACGCTGCGAATCAAGCGGCTTTTGACGCGCCCGCCCCGGCAATTGAAGATTCGCGGGGTGCAGTCGCTGCCCTCGCCTGTGATGAATCTTACTGGGCTGGCGCCTGGAATAACGATTTCGGCGGTGATAGATGCCCTGGCGACCCAATGGGGGGCGGCATCTGGCCCAACTACGATAGATCCACGGACTTTTCTAAACGAGCCGGTTTTTAAATCCGCGCTGGAGAAGCATGAATCAGCAGCTTGGGTTTGGCGAAAAACGCCCCCGTTTCGAGAGCGCTTCGCATACGGCAAGCTCCCCGAGGGCTTCCCATTGGAGCTTGAAATTCGCGACGGGCGAATTTTTTCCGCCATGTTTTCCGATCTGAAGTGGGGTTTTACGCCCCAAACAGAGTTTCTTTCGGGCTTGGACTACCAGGGGGATTCAATTCTCGATGCAGGAGAATCCGACTCGCCCCCCTGGCTGGAAACTCTGGCCAGAATAGTTGATGGAGATTGGGATGCATTGAGCCTTGATTCAATCCGAAATTAGCCTTATCATAATGACTCCTTATGAGAAAAGAATACTGCTTGTTCCGACGTATAACCTTCTTGCTTATGCTCTGCTTATTTTGCTCAGCAGGTCTCCTAGGATGGGATTTCGATCATTCCCTAGGTTTTAACTTCGCTTATTACCTGGATGATAACAAGGGCAGTCCCGCCAGCTCATCTGGTTTTGTACCACCCTCTTATAGTCCGATGAACCCCAAGGATAGCACTCGGTGGAATGAAAAAGATTATAAGTGGTTGAATTCAGATTCTGCCTCGCGGAGGTTGGGGAATGGCTGGGGCGGTGTTAAATTCGAGTTTTATTATCGCTTTCAGGCGAAACAGAGCTTGCTTGCAGGCGGAGGCCCTCTTACAGAAGATAATAATATTGCCTTCATAATCAGGCCCATCTTATCGCCTGCCACTTTGCACTTGGAAACCGAAGTACAGTTTACCCCTATCGCCTTTTTCAAATTAACGGGAGGGTTGGCAGGAGGCCTCGGTTGGCCCCTGCATTTCGTGAATTTGGAGGGGCTTGCCCTAAACGACCGGGATGATATTACTAACACAAAGAGATCTGGCTGGGCGGGGTTCTATTTTGTTGGCGGAATCGTACAGTTCGACCTAGCGGCGCTGGTTCCGGGTGAGTGGAACCACGTGGTATTTTCGGCAAACATAAAGGCCAGGTACATGCAGTACTCCCGGGCGGGCGCCCTGGATGCCTGGTACTGGGGCGGCGATAGGGGGCAGAATTTCAATGGCTGGGAGTACCGGGGCAGCTACGCCATTGGATATCAACCGCCTTGGCGGGTGGACTTCATCGGTTTTGTGGCGGAGCATTGGTTCTGGCTGTCCAAGGATATCCGCGAGCTTGCTCCAATGAGCGCCGCCTATAAAGCAGATGATTCTAGTTCCGCCTTGCCCGAGGTAGAGGCCTGGGGTTCGGACTTCCAAAGCTGGCGCTTTGGCCCGGTTGTCAATCTATCATTTGAGAATGGCCACAGCCTCGCCTTTCTACCGCAATTTCGAAACGGTTTGTACTACACGGAGGAGACAGTATATGCAAGGTGGTTCAGGCGCTACGATGCCACGGGCGACAAGTATGTGAAGCTCGAGCGTCTAGCTATTCTCTATGGCTGGAATTTCTAGCCTCGAGAAGAGGGCTAGAGCAGGGCCTCCTTTCGTGCATGTTCGGCAAGCGCGCCCTCGATTAGCCTCTCTAGTGCGCTTGCAAAGTCCAGGCCTCCTTCCGCCAGCATACGCTGGAATAGACTTATTGGAGTTAGGCCCGGCATGGTGTTTATCTCGTTTAAATAGAGCGCCGAGCTCTCCTCCTCCAGAAAGAAATCCACTCGCGCCAGGCCTCCTGCCCCTATGGTTTTAAAGGCAAGAATGGCGGTTTCCTTTACCTTCTCTGTAGTGGCGGCGTCCAGCCTTGCCGGAACCATGAGTTTCGCGCCATCGGGATCGGTGTACTTGGCATCATAATCGTAGAACTCATATTGAACTGCCGGGCTTATTTCACCTGGCGGGTAGGCCTCCGGATGCATGTAGCCTGTTACCGAGCACTCTAACTCGCGGCCCTGAATCGCCTTCTCTACCAGTATTTTATCGTCGTAGCGCCAGGCTTTTTTCAAGGCCGCCTTCAATTCCGGGAGATTCGCGGCCATGCTGACGCCCAGCGATGAACCCGATGTGGCCGGTTTAACGCATAGCTTCGGGCCCAATTTCGCGAACAGGGCCGTCTCGGCTTCGCCAGTATCCCGATTTCTTTTGCTAAGTGTTTGCCAGGGGATTACGAGCAAACCCGCATCCCTCCAAATACGCTTAGCGGTTTCCTTGCACATTCCGATGGAGCTGGCAAGTACGTTTGAGCCCACATAGGGCAGTCTAGCTGTTTCTAATAGGCCCTGTACGCTGCCATCTTCCCCAAATTTGCCGTGTAGCAGGGGCATTGCCACGTCGATATGTATCTCTTGTCCGGTCGGCAGGGTGAAGCCGCCGCCAGGTTTAATCAATATGCGCCGGGCGGCATCGACTTCCACCCTTAAGGCTCGCGGTATCTGTAGTGGCTTATCCTGGGTGTACCACCCTCCGCTTCGGTCTATGCCGATTAGCAGGGCTTCGTGGTTGGGCTTCAGGTTTCGAAGCACCGATGCCGCCGAGCTGCAGGACACCTCGTGCTCGCCAGAACGTCCGCCGTATAGAAGCGCAATTCTTGCCATGATGGAGCATCATGGCATGGGGGCTTGCTTGCAGGCAAGCATGGCATATCGAGGCGACCTTCTAATTCATCAATCTACCTGAAGCAGCGCCAGCCGCCGCTCAACCAATTCGCGCTCGAGTTCTGCCCAAACTCCCTCAAGGGGGTATTTGGAGCGAAAGCCTCGTATTTGGGGCAGCGCCCAATTGTAATACTGCACCGCGGCTTCGATTTCTTTTTTCTCCTCGAGGAGCCTACCGGCAGGAACGGCATGCTCCGCAAGAAAGTCCTTGTAGCCGGGGAGTAGCGCGGCGCCTGTCTCCTTCTCAGCTCTGTATATCCGAAGTTCCTCGGTTTCCGGAGTGTGAATCAGTAAGGCGGTTTCGCTCCCGCGAAGCCTGTACCACCGCCTTGGAAGCCACTCTGCCTCGAGCTTGGATATCCGAGGCGATTCTTCGGTTGGCAATTCCACGGCGTAAAGCGCTCTGGGGTAGGCGAGCACGAGTTTGCCGTCGAACCTAACAATGCCCCATGGATTTCCCGCCGGTAGAGCGCCAGCTGTCAGAGGGATGATTACCTCCTTTCCATTTTCTATGGATACTAGGTGAATTCCCCTTGTATCTAACCAGGCGAACTCAGTTATTGTGGTGGATACGGTCAATGCCGAGGGAAAATTGAAATCCAAGAGGCTTGCTGAGGTATTCTCATTACTAGAGAAATCCACGTAGTAAGTCTTTTCCCCGATTAAAGCCACCAGGTTTCCCTCCGGAGCCGCAAAGATGGGGCCCGCCGGGCTTCTCTTCCAGTCGAAGTTCCGAATTCTCGCGGTTAGTAAATCCAATCTGTAGAATCTCTTATCGGAATATGCCACCCAGTCGCCTTTGGAGGAAAGTACTCCGTTTTCCGGAGTCCAACCTGTGCTTTGGCTCGAAAAGAGCGAGAGCAGGGACTCCGAATCTGGCATTCCACGTGAATTCAGGCTAATTATTGCATGTGGCCAAATCAGCCAAATCTTATCGGCCGCGCTTGAGATATCTATCGGCATTCTCCCACCTACTCCCGGCCAATCGGCGAAATGAGTCAGATTTATTGTATGGAAAACACTTGTCCATTCATCTATAATGCTCTCGCCGTCTAGGGAGGCTGGAACGATTGGTAATGAAAGAGCGAGCGCGGCGGGTATGAAAAGTCTTCTCACAGACCTAGGTTACAAATTGTGCGGCAAGTAGGCCAAGCGCCTTAGGAGTTCTATATTGCTGAAAAATCCAATGATTCTTTCACCCCTTTCGGCAATGCTGATTGCACAGGTTTTGAAGGTTCTGATAGTTCTTCTAACCGAGCGGCGCTGGGCAGTTAAGCGTCTGACTGAGACGGGAGGAATGCCTTCTTCTCATTCGGCTACGGTGGCGGCTCTCTGCACTTCAATCGGGCTGGAATATGGCTTCGGGAACGCTTATTTTGCCATCTCGCTTGTGTTTGGCGTCATTGTAGTCTACGATGCGGCCGGTGTGCGTAGGGCAGCGGGAAGGCATGCCGAGATTCTCAACGAACTGGTAAAGGAATTCTCGCATCTTTTCGACGATAAGGAAAGACCCAAGGCATTGAAAACCCTGCTGGGCCACACCTATCCCCAGGTGCTGGCTGGCTCCGGCATAGGCATTGCGATGGGATTTTTGATTCGCTACATCCAAGGATAATCCCCACCTTTGCTGCCTTAGGCTTCAAAACCCAGGCTGCACAGCGCCTCTTTGCACACCTCTGCCTCATCCCAGGGCAGAACGTGGTTTGCGTAAATGATAGAGTTCTCATGACCCTTGCCCAGCGCCGCCACCAGGTCCCCTTTGCGAGCTAGTTTTAGGGCCTGAAATATTGCCTGCCTTCTATCTGGAATCAAAAAAAGATTCTCTTTCTGCCTCATAGCTGCGGCGCCCCTGGCAATGTCCTTTAGTATCTTTTCGGGATTTTCACCGCGAGGATCCTCATCGCTCAAAAAGACTATATCCGCATACCTGGCCGCAATCGCGCCTTGGCGAGGCCGTTTCCCTATGTCTCTCTCGCCGGCGGATCCGAAAATGAGTATTAGCCTGCCTGTGCAGAGGGTTTTCAGGAAGGGGAGTACTTTTTCAAAGCTTCCGGGGGAATGGGCATAGTCCACGAGTATGTGAAAATCCATACTTCCCCTAATGACTTCCATCCTACCCTTTATGCCCCGTAGCTCGGGAAGCTTGGATGCGAGTTCGTGTACGCTTATTTCTTGCAGCTTAGCGGCAGTGCAGAGCGCCGCTAGAGTATTTTCAACGTTATAAAGACCGGGCAGCTTGATTCCGGATTGCGTGGTTTGGCCCGGTGTATGGAGCAGGAATTCCGTGCCGTCAGGCTTGGCTCTAAGCTCTGTGGCAAAGATGTCGGCTTCTTGGTTCCGGATGCTATAGCGAAGAATTTTTCTCTTGCCGGCGGCTCGAACAAAGTGCTCGTTTGCCACATCATCCGCGTTTACCACTCCAAAGGCCTCGGGATTTCTAGATTCCGCCATCATTCGAAATAGTCTTATCTTGTCTTCCCGGTAGTTTTCGATGCTACCGTGAAATTCGAGGTGCTCTCTACTCAGGTTTGTAAACACCGCAACATCAAATTCCACGTCGGCTAGGCGGCAATTGGTGAGAGAGAGGCCGTGGCTTGTCGCCTCTATTGCTACGTGGCTCTGGTTCTTGTTCACCATCTCCCGAAGCATGGCGTGTATGTGGGGCGCCTCAGGAGTAGACTGACGAAGATGATTTATTCTTTCCTCACCGCCGATTCCGAATGTGGTGGTGGATATGATACCAGTGGGTATATTGACCAGAAGCTGCCTTATAAGGCTAACAGTGGTGCTCTTGCCATCAGTTCCGGTTACTCCGATTGCTGTGAGTTCCCTTGAAGGATGCCGGTAGAAGGCCGCCGAAACTCGGGATAGGGCTCTTCTGGTATCAGGTACCCTTATGTAAGTAATTCCAGGCCGGTAGGCGGCAAGGGCCTTTGAGTGCATAACCGCTTGGGCGCCCCTATCGATGGCGCTGTCGATGTACTGGTGTCCGTCCACATGGGCGCCGCTTAGTGCGAAGAAAAGCGCGCCCGGATCGCTGTAGTTGGAATCGAAGGCTATTGAAGAGATGCTTTTTTTTGCATCACCGTGAATACTCAAGGGGTTTAGCTCCGTCAGCAGGCGTTCAAGCGGCATTCTTTCCATGGGAATGCAGTTTAGCACCTAGCTCTTATGGATCGCCAGCGTTCTTGGCTACATAGACTCCCACGAAATTGAAACAGCCCTGGCGTGAACGCAAAAGCGGTAGGATGGACCTGGCGCGCCGGATTGGAATCCCTCCTAGAAGAACAAACTTGCGAGCCTTGATTTAGGGCAGGGACTGGTGAGGGCCGCTGGCCAAAGCTATGCTTGCTCTGGCTTAGCCGGCGCGGATTAAGAATGCGGACTTGATTATTGGCGAAATTACGGTATATTCGGAATAATTGTTTCAGATTGATGAGGTTTAGAAGGATGCCAGTTAAGAAATCTGCTAAAAATACTGATTCGAGAGGAAGGCCATTTGCTAAGCGCAAACTAATAATTGTTGAGAGCCCTGCGAAGGCGAAGACGATTAAGAAGATGCTTGGCCACGACTATGCCGTACACGCTTCTGTAGGGCATATAAGGGATATTGAATCCAAGGGCCGCAGGAAGAGGGCCTTCGGTATAGATTTTGAAAATAACTATGAGCCGCGTTATATAATTATTCCAGGCAAAAAAAAGAATGTAGTCGAGCTGAAAAAGGCAGTTGCGGAAGCCGACGAGGTTTATTTGGCTCCCGATCCGGACCGCGAGGGCGAGGCGATTGCGTGGCATTTGAAGGAAGCCCTCAAACTGGGTGATGACCGTGCTATGCGAATTACTTACCAGGCCGTTACGAAGAAGGCGATAAACAAGGCGCTGGATAATCCGCGGCGGATTGATATGAGGCTTGTGGATGCTCAGAAGGGCCGGAGGGTGCTGGATAGGATTGTGGGATTCAGTCTATCGCCCTTTTTGTGGAAGAAGGTTGCCAGAAAACTTTCGGCCGGACGTGTTCAGTCGGTTGCGGTGAGATTGATTGTGGAGAAGGAGCGTGAGATTGGAAGCTTCATACCCCGGGAGTTCTGGAAGATTGAGGCCGATCTGCATGCGGCTAGCGGAGATGCAAGGCCATTTGTGGCGACTCTTACGAGTTGGGAGGGTGAGGATTTCGGTTTGGGGGGAAAATTTTCTTCAGCGGAAAACGAGGCAAAACGAGTGGAGAATGCCCTCCGAAGGGCCGAGTACATAGTGTCCGAGGTTCAAAAAAAGGAGGCTTCCTCTCGTCCTGCCGCGCCCTTCATTACAAGCACCCTGCAGCAAACAGCCTCGAGCCAACTGCGATTTGGCCTACGCAGAACTATGCAAATTGCCCAGAGACTATATGAGGGCGTTGAAATCGATGGGGGCCCCGTGGGTTTGATTACTTATATGCGAACCGACTCGCCTCGATTAGATTACGAGGTAGTGAACGAGATTCGCGATTGGATTGCTAAGGAACACCCTCAATACTTGCGTGAGTCTGCGCTGGTTCATGGGGCTAAGCCTAGGGGCGGCGTAAAGGTGCAGGATGCACACGAGGCCATCCGGCCAACCTCGGTGAATCGTACGCCTGCCCTGATGAAACCCTTTCTCAGCGATGAGCAGTTCAGGCTCTATGAGCTGATTTGGAGGCGCACCATAGCGAGTCAGATGAAGGATGCCCGTTATTCTGTAACTACAATCAAGCTCACGGCGGCTAGGGGGATATTCGAAGCCAGGGGCAGGATTACGCTTTTTGATGGATTTACGATGCTAATTCCGGAGATTCGGAAGGCAAAGGAGGAGTATCAGAATCTGCCGCACTTGGCTTGCGGCGAAACCTTGGTTTTGGATGCTTTGAGAAATGAGCAAAACTGGACAAATCCTCCTTATCGCTATACCGAGGCTTCCCTGGTTAGAACTCTTGAAAGGCAGGGCATTGGCCGGCCTTCCACATATGCTACGATTATTCAAACGATTCGCGAGAGAGGTTATGCTCGTTTAGAAAGGCGTAGCTTTTATGCGAACGAGCTGGGTATTGCCGTGAACGACATCCTTTTCAAGGAATTTCCGAATATCTTGGACTATCACTTCACTGCTGAGATGGAAGCCAATCTCGATGCCGTTGAGGGAGGCGAGGTAAACTGGCGCGAATTGGTGGATGGTTTCTACAAGCCCTTCGCGGTTCGAGTAGAGGAGGCTATTGAAGGTGCCGAGCCGCTGAAGGGCAGAGTATGGGAAGGCGAGCAAAAATGTCCGATATGCGATAAGGAACTTGTGATTCGTTACTCTAAATCCGGAGCCTTCTTGGGTTGTTCGGACTATCCCAGGTGCAGGGGCCTAATGTCCCTCCCCGGAGAAGACAATGACGACGACAAAGTCGATGAGGAGCCGGCGAAGTGCCCAAAATGCGGCCGGTTGATGCTGCTCAAGTCGGGCCGTTTTGGGGAATTCTATGCCTGCAGCGGATATCCGGACTGCAAAGTCACCGCAAGTTTGGACGCTGAGAGGCAGCCGGTTTTTTTGCCCGACATAGAACTAGACTGTGACGAGTGCGGCGCTCCGATGGAAATCAAGTCCAAGCCACGTGGACTAGTTATGGTGTGCCCAAATTCGGACTGTAGAAGGGAGCTTCCGATTCGAGACGGCAAGCCGATTTCCCTACCAAAGGCGAATGGATTGAAGTGTGAGAAATGCGGCAGTCCAATGATAGTTCGTTTGAGCAAGAGGGGCCCCTTCCTGGCGTGCACCGGTTTTCCGAAGTGCCGCAATGCCAAGAGCTTGCCAAAAGTTCCTAGCAAGGCCGAAACGCGTTCGATATCTCATTAGCCTCACACGCCGCAATTTGTGATTCAACTTCTCGCAAAACCGCGCCTAATTCAGCTGATATCTAATGTCTAACTTCGCCATCCCGAAAGTAGTCGAATTTCCTGCAATCGCATGTTCCTTATCAAAGCCAAATCCAGAGTATAGACCTCTTTGTGTTCCTTGTTGGCTTATTGCCGGATTATGGATATGCTAGGATGAGAAGGCTCTTATTATGCATAGCAATGGGAAAATAGTACTCTTTGATACGACCCTTCGCGACGGGGGGCAAACCAGCGGTGTGCACTTCTCGGTGGAGGACAAGATTAAACTTAGCCGAGAGCTAGATAACATAGGCTTTGAATATATTGAAGGAGGTTGGCCCGGATCGAATCCAAAGGATATACGTTACTTTGAAGAGATGAAGAAGGTGAGGCTGAAGCACTCGAAACTCTCTTCGTTTTCGTCTACCCGGTTGAAGAACACCAAGCCAAAGGAAGACAAAATTTTGGCTGAGCTGCTGCGCGCTGAAACTCCGGTTTTCACGCTTTTTGGCAAGTCCTGGGATTTCCATGTCAAGGAGTCCTTGGGCACCTCCCTCGAAGAGAACTTGAGGATGATTCATTCCACGGTGGAATTCCTAAAACCCCGCTGCGACGAGATTGTATACGATGCCGAGCATTTTTTCGATGGCTTCAAGGCCAATCCCGATTACGCCATTCAAACTCTCGAAGCAGCGGCCGCCGGGGGAGCGGATTGGATTGTCCTGGCTGATACGAATGGGGGGGCTCTGCCCGAGGAGATTCGCTTTGCCTCCAAGGCGGCCCTTGCCGCCATCGACAAGCCAATTGGCATCCATACGCATGATGATGGCGATTTATCTCTGGCGAATACGCTTGTAGCTGTTGAACTAGGGGCAAAAATGGTTCAAGGCACTATAAACGGACTCGGGGAGCGCTGTGGAAATGCCAATTTGTGCAGCATCATACCAACCCTCAGTTTCAAACTGGGATATGAAACCCTGGCTCCGGAAAAAATTGCAGGCTTGACGCGCCTTAGCTGGTTGGTATCGGAGCTGTCTAATAAGCCGCACCAAGAGAGTCTTCCCTATGTTGGCAGTAGGGCCTACACGCATAAGGGCGGAATTCATGTTTCGGCCGTACGTAAGAATCCTAAACTCTACGAGCATATCACCCCGGAACTAATTGGGAACAGCCGCAGGATGCCTGTTAGCGATCAGGCGGGTAAATCGAATATACTGCAGAAGGCGAGCGATTTGGGCATGAAAATCGAGGATGCCCATGCCAAGATCATTGTTTCAAAGATTAAGGAGCTGGAATCCCAAGGCTATCACTTTGAAGGCGCCGATGCCTCGTTTGAACTCCTTAGCGACGCACTAACCGGCAAACGCCGGGAATTCTTCAAGGTTCACGGATTTAGGGTGCATACCTGGGAAAATGACAAGGGGGAAATCTGGTCTGAGGCTACTGTCAAGGTCTCGGTTCCCGAAGCGATTGCAGGCGGAAATGGCCTTAGCTCGGCCTTTGAGCATACCGTGGCGGAAGGAGCCGGACCTGTGGAAGCCATGGACCGGGCCCTACATAAGGCGCTTGAAAATTTTTATCCATCGATACGAGATATCCGTCTGACGGACTTCAAGGTTCGAATCCTAGACGAAGAGGCGGGCACCAGGGCTGTTACCAGGGTGCTGATAAACAGTACCGATGAGCATTTACACTGGGGCACTGTTGGAGTTTCCCAGAATATTATCGAGGCCTCTTGGAGAGCCTTGGTTGAATCGATTGAATTTAAACTAAAAAGGTATGAGGAGACTTTATAATGGCTCGCAAGATTATAATATTCGACACAACATTGAGAGATGGGGAACAATCGCCGGGCGCTTCGATGATTGTAGAGCAGAAAATCGAGGTAGCGGAGGCCTTGGATCGACTTGGTGTGGATCGCATCGAAGCCGGATTTCCGGTGTCTTCACCTGTGCAGTTCGATGCGGTAAAAAAAATCGGCAGGGCGGTTAAGAATGCCACTGTCGCCGGACTGGCCAGGTGTAAGAAAACCGATATCGATGCTGTCCGCGATTCTCTGGCCGAATGCCCCAACAAGATGATTCATGTATTTATTGCGACAAGCCCGCTTCATATGAAGTACAAACTGCAAATGAACGAAGACGAGGTAATCGCATCGATTAAGGAGCATATCGCCTACGCCCGCGCACAGGGGTTTGAAGAGATTGAGTTTTCGCCCGAGGACGCCTCCCGCTCGGAGTGGAACTTCCTGCTAAGGGCGCTCAAGACGGCTGTTGCCGCCGGCGCCAATACCTTGAATATTCCCGATACCGTGGGATACGCCATGCCGGACGAGTATGGAGAACTCATGGCAGGCATCAAGAAGGCTATCCGGGAACTCGGGGAGAGCGTAATGCTTTCCGCTCACTGTCATAACGATCTCGGTGTCGCGCTTGCCAACTCTCTTGCCGCGGTGAAGGCCGGCGTCGATCAGGTAGAGGTAACGTTGAATGGGATTGGAGAACGGGCAGGGAACGCCGCGCTTGAAGAACTGGTAATGTCCTTGGGGGTGCGAAAGGACATCTGGAATGTGGAAACCAATGTGCGAACGGAGTTTCTCTATCCCACAAGCAAGCTCTTGCAAACCATCACAGGCCTCCTCATTCCGCGGAATAAGCCGATTTTTGGAGACAATGTCTTCAGTCATGAAGCAGGGATTCATCAACATGGAGTGTTAAAACACCGCGAAACCTACGAGATAATGGATCCGGCGAATATCGGCCGCAATACGCAAACCCTGGTTATGGGGCGCCACTCCGGCAAGCATGCGCTCAAGGAGAAACTGGAGCAATATAACATAGTTCTCCATGGAAACCAGATGGACACCTTTTATCGGAAGTTCATCGCCATTGCCGACAAGAAGAAAGAAATTTTCGATGAGGATCTCTTTGCTCTGGTGTCTTCCGTGCTTGGCGAGTTTCCGACTGGTTGGCGCTTGGAACTCTTTCAAACCTGGACAGGCAATCGGGTAATCCCGTCCGCTACCGTCCAAATAAGAAAGGGCGATGAGATTCAACTTGGAACGCAGGTTGGCGATGGGCCAATCGATGCGGTTTTCAAATCGATAGATGAATGCTCGGGAGTGAACGGACGCCTGATGGAGTTTATAATTCAGGCGGTTGGCGGCGGCAAGGATGCACAGGGTCAGGTTAAAATCCAGGTGGATTTTGGCGGCATCGTAACGGATGGCAAGGCCTCGTCTACCGATATCATCGAGGCATCCGCATTGGCCTATATAAACGCCCTTAATCGAATGGAGATGATACGCGATGGCGAGAGGGCCTCAAAGAGTTCGGGCGAGAACGAATAGGTAGTCCGAGAGGCGGTTCAGAAATATCTGGGCGCTCGCTAGCTCGGTCATTCCCCTATCCATTATCAGTGCAACTAGGCGTCTTTCGGCGCGGCGGCATACCGCCCGGGCAACATCGGCTCGGGCTGAAGCCTCGTTATCGCCGTAAACAACGAAGGCGGCTGGAATTTCCGCCTGCTCCATATGCTTCATCTGATATTTCTCCAGTTTATTGAGCTCCGAGTTTCCCAGAACACGCAGACTCTTGTCAGTATTCGGATACGTGGGCGCTTTTGCAACCATGCCTCCCATCGTTAGGAGGCAGTGCTCTATCCACTCTATCTCGTCTCTCTTGGATGGATTCTCCATAGCAGTCTTCAGGAGTCCCAAGAAGGAATGAGTCTCATCGATTTCCCCAAGAACTTCGATTACTAGATCGTCTTTTCGACGTCTCGATCCGTCTGCTAGGCTGCTTCTGCCCGCATCCCCGCCGCCCGTGGTAATCCTATCGAAGCGATTCGGCGTCGATTTGATTCCCAAGCGGTCTTTTTTCTCGCTCCTTCTCCCATCTGTTTTTTTGCCGAATAGGTTCATGGAACCTAATTATACTTGTATTTCATGTCCCATATGCATAAACGTTTTCCCCAGGTATCCTTTTTTCTTATCTTTAAGGCTAGAATAAGAACTAATAGGGGAGTGGATGAGCGAAGAGAATAAAAGAGAGAATAGCGGAGGCAATTGGCGGGAACTGCTGAGGAATTCGAAAAAGAAGGCGAACGGTGGGAAGGGGCCCCCGAGAAGCAAGTTCCGATTTTCCCTTTGGTATCTGGTTCTAGCCGTAGTATTGATAATTGCTTTTAATATGTTCTCGCTCCGAAGCAGGGATCAGGGCATACCTTATAGCGAATTCAAGGCATTGATTATTAACGGATCTATCAAGGAGGTGCATTATTCGGGTTCTTCCTTGGTAGGTTATTCCTACCTCAGAAAGGAAGATCAAGGCGGCGCACAGTCGCTGTTGCAGGGGATTGTCAACGATGAATCGACTGCGCTGAGGTCCTGGCAATCTGAACGCATAACGGACGATTCCACCCTAATTTCGCTAATGGACGAGAATGGAGTGGTTTATAGGGCCATACCCGAAACCAATAATTATTTCTTGGATTTGCTATTACGAATGGTTGTTCCGATAGTGCTAATGCTGCTTATTTGGCGCTTCATAGTTCGACGGATGGGAGGCCTCGGCGGATCTAACGTGATGAGTTTCGGGCAGAACAATGCTAAGATTGTTGCCGAGAACGATCTTACAACCCGATTCAAGGATGTGGCCGGCTGCGATGAGGCCAAGGACGAGCTTGTAGAGATTGTTGACTTTCTTAGAAGCCCCGCTAAGTACACGAGTATCGGGGGCAAGATTCCCAAGGGAGCGCTCCTGGTTGGATCGCCCGGAACCGGAAAAACTCTTCTTGCCCGAGCGGTGGCAGGTGAGGCAGGCGTAACTTTTTTTAGGATGTCAGGCGCCGATTTCGTAGAAATGTTTGTTGGCGTGGGCGCGGCTCGAGTTCGCGATCTTTTCAAGCAGGCAAGGGGGAAGGCTCCCTGTATTATTTTTATTGATGAGCTGGATGCCATAGGCAAGAGCCGCGCCGGCTCTATTGCCACTAATGATGAAAGGGAGCAGACCCTAAATCAACTTCTTGTGGAGATGGATGGATTCGATTCAACCAGCGGTGTGATTATCCTGGCTGCTACTAACAGACCCGAGGTGTTGGACCCTGCGCTCTTACGGCCGGGACGCTTCGATAGGCAGGTGGCGGTGGATAAGCCGGATCAGATGGGCAGGGAGGCCATTCTTCGCATTCACTCGGTGGAAGTAAAGTTGGAAGAGGGTTTGGACTTGTCCGATGTGGCCAAGGCAACGGCCGGTCTATCTGGCGCCGATCTTGCGAACATCGTCAATGAAGCGGCTCTGCTCGCGGTTCGTTTCGGCAGGGAGAAGGTTTCCAGGGATGATTTCTTGGAGGCGATTGAAAAGGCGGCGATTGGACTCCAGAAGAAGAACAAACTTCTAAATCCACATGAGAGAGAGCTAATAGCCTACCACGAAACAGGACACGCCCTTGTAAATGTTTTCACTCCAGACCAACACCTTGTAAAAAAGATTACGATAGTGCCAAGAGGCTATGGGGTGATGGGTTACATGCTGCCTGTTCCCGAGGAAGAACGCTCCTTCCAAACCAGGGAGGAGCTTATCGGCAGCATCGACGTTACCCTTGGCGGACGGGCGGCGGAAGAGATTATCTATGGCACGGTGTCCACCGGCGCGGGGAACGATATCGTTCAAGCTACTGATATCGCGCGGTCGATGATAACCAGATTCGGCATGAGCGAAAAATTCACCAATGTATCACTCGATAAACGCCCGGCCCTGTATTGGGGCTCTGAAGCATATGGACATGGACGCGAACATGCGGAGGAAACGCAGAAATACATAGACGAGGAGATAACTCGAATCATCGGCGATGCTTATGAACGCGTTGCGGCGCTACTCAAAAAACATCGCAGTTTATTGGATGAAATTACGGTAAGGCTGCTAGATAAGGAAACAATAGAGCGCGACGAGCTGATGGATTTGATAAGATCCGATGAGCTTGGCAATCAGGATTTTGAAACCAGGCGAGTGGCGGACTTGAAGCCATCCGAGAAAGCCAGAAGCTCCGGGGATGCGAGAAATAAGGCGATAAAGGAACGGATGGAGGAAAGGAGAAATGCCGAAGAGGAGGCCGCTAGAAAGGCTGCCGAAGAAAGAGCCCGAAGCGGCATGGAAACGGAGGCTGCCGATTCTGCGGAATAGACACCGAGAGGCGCCAGAACTACGGCTAATCGACGCCGCACTTGAATGAAGCGTTCCTTTGAGCCTACCATGGGATCGGAGGTTACAGTTGTCTTTTGTTAGTTGGCAGTTCCTGATAGACTTAGGCATACTTGGCAGCGCATTGCTGATTGCAACATTGATTAGATCCAAAATCAAATTTTTCCAACGATTTCTCATACCTAATGCGCTGACTGCCGGTTTTATTTTATTTCCACTCTATAACTGGGTATTTCCCCGCTTCGGCATGGATACGATGAGCCTTGAAAACATCGTCTACCATTTCCTCAGTATTTCCTTCATCGCGATGACCCTCAGGGTGACCAAGGAGAGGAGACGTTCAAGCCGGGATGTTCTTGCGACAAGCACAGCGGTTTTGAGCCAATATGCCATTCAGTGCTTTCTTGGAACAATAATTACAATTGTTCTAATACGAACCCTTCTCCCAGATCTTTTCCCCGGCTTCGGCCTGTTTGCCGCCCTTGGCTTTTCACTAGGACCCGGACAGGCCTTTTCTTTCGGCTCCGGCTGGGAGACAATGGGATTTGAGGGACTTGGCAGCGTGGGATTGACATTTGGAGCCTTTGGCTTTGTGTGGGCCAGCTTTGGCGGGGTTTTCCTGGTTAACTATGGAATTAGCAAGGGCTGGGGTACGCGAAATGAAAAGGCCCGCATAGATGAGAGCAAGGTGCGGGAGGGAATGCTCCGCCGTGGAGAATCCAACAGAGCCTCCGAGGTTGCCGATATCACCGAACCTGAGGCAATCGACCCCTTCACCTTCAGTTCAGTCTTGGTTCTGGCTACATATCTCCTTGCCTACCTGGAACTCAGCGCGCTCTCATGGTTACTGGGTTTACTGGGTATCGGCGCGCGGCTTGTAACGAATTTATGGGCAATCATGTTTATCTTCTGCGGCATTACGGCGATGGGCGTAAGGGCCATTCTGCTTTCCCTGCGCTTGGGATTCGTGATTGATAATCACAGATTAACCAGGATTGGCGGCTTCTGCGTCGATTTCATGGTTGCATCTTCGATCGCTGCGATTAGCGCTGCGATTGTGGCGAAGTATTGGATACCGATTCTCATTATTGGCATATTGACAGGCCTGGCTACTACTTTCACCCATATTTGGCTTTCTAGCAGGGTGTTCCAAACCCATGTTTTTCAGCGGGCGATTTTAGTTTACGGCGCGGCTACCGGAACCCTGCCCAGTGGTTTGGCCCTGCTGCGCATTGTCGATCCTAAGTTTGAAACTCCGGCCAGCAGAGATTTCATGTTCTCGGCGGGTATTACATTCCTGGCCGCAAGCCCTATTCTACTCACGGCGAACCTGCCTGCGCTTGGCGCGCTGCGGGGAAGCATGATACCCACTTACCAGGTTCTGATACTCTATGCTTTCTACATTGCGCTCTGCTTTGCGGCCTATCTGCTGCTTTCCGGGCGCCGGCGCTTTGTCAATCCTTCCAGCATCTGGTTCAAGCGAGTTCGATGATCAGCTTTGATTCACTCTTGGTTTTGATACATGTATCTAAAGAAATCCATATCCGTGCTCAGCACCTTGCGCTGATTCGGCAGAGTGGCTCGGTAGGATTCCAGCGCCTTCCAGAAGCTGTAGAATTCCGGATCGACGTTGTAGCTATCGGCATAAATTCTTGCCGCCTGCGCATCGCCATCGGCTCGGATTAGAGCGGCTTCACGGTTGGCCTCGGAGAGAGTGATATCCCTATCGCGGTTGAGCCTGCCGAGCCACTCGGCCTTAAGGCCGTTGCCATTAGAGCGATAGCCCGTGGCTATCTTCTGCCTTTCACTTATCATTCTATCGTAGACCGATTGGGTTAAATCATCCGAATAGCGTATCTGCCGTATTACGACATCGAGAAGCTCGATTCCATACTCGGGCATCGAATCCTGCGAACGTTCGAGCATCTCGTTTGAAAGCTTCTCGCGGCCCAGTTCGATAGGGGTGAAGGCCGTTGCGAGCAGGTTGTCAACTTCTGATTCCTCCTCGGCGTTTATATCCAGAGTCTCTTCACTTCTATCTGCTGTCTCATCAATCTGAAAATCCAGGATAACGCTGCCTGATTCCAATATGCTGTTGGTTGAGCGAACAGACTCACTCAGCGGATACTTAGATACTACGGTTCTTACTGCCGATTCTATAACATTGTCCAAACGGGAGTAAGCCTCATCTATTACGGTAACCCTTTCATAGAAAGTTTTAGCGTCTACTATCCTCCATCGGGCGGTGGTATCTACCCAGATGAATTGATTTTCGCTGGTAGGTAGACGTTGGGGATCGCCGTCCCAGGAGAGGATTTTCCTGGAATAACGGGTAATCCTATCAACGAGCGGCAATTTCACCTTTAACCCGGCATCCACATGCACCCTATTTATAGTTCCGAATCTAGTTACTACCACCTGCTCGCCTTCCGGCAGCACGAAGAATGGGTTGAAGGCCATCAGCACTAATCCGATCACCACAAGTATTATAATGAACTTCACTAATCTGCTCATTGTGATGCTTCTCCATTTAAATTTTTCAGGGGGAGAAAGTTGTCAAGGTCCCTGTCTACAAGATACGTGTTTTCGGACTCCGCGAAAATCTCAGAGAGAGTCTCGTAATACATTCGCTCCCTTGTAACCGCGGGAGACCTTCTATACTCCTGGTAGATAGCGTTAAACAGCGCCACATCGGCCTGCGCCCGGTTAACCCGAGCCTGCCTATAACCCTCCGCTTCGGCAATCAGCTGCTTCGCCTCGCCCCCTATTCTGGGAATCTCGGCGTAGTAAGCGCGCTCACCCTCGTTTATGAGCCTATTACGGTCCTGTATTGCCTTGTTCACATCTTCAAAGGCATCTTGAACCTCGCCCTTTGGCGGAACCACCTGCTGCATCTTCACCTCGGTTATACTCACCCCAAGATTGTAAGAATCCAGTGTATCCTGAATCATCTGCTTGGCTTCGTATTCGATACTAACCCTTGCGGAGCTTATTACATCCAGAATTGCCCTATCCCCAACTAATTGGTTAACAGCGGACTGGGATACATCGCGAAGGGTTTTGTCTCGATTATCTTCCACTCGGCTTCCGGGGATGCGGCTGTTATCAACATTGAAAAGCCAGGCCTTCGGATCGGTGATTCGATACTCGATAATCCATGTAACATCAACTATATTCAGGTCGCCCGTGAGCATTTCCGATTCATGCGACCAATCGCTTTGATCGTAGGTGGTTGAAACGCCCGCCTGCAGAGTTCTGAACCCGAATTGCTTTGCCTGAACCGTTTGCGGAACCTTCGAAACGCTGTCAATTCCCAGGGGGAACTTCCAGTGCAAACCATCTTCAACGGTGGCCTTGAATTTTCCGAAGCGTGTAACAACCCCTCTCTCATTGGCGTTGATGGTGTAAAAACTTGAGAACACCGTTATTGCCACTACGGCCGCTATCACTACGCCCACAACCAAGCTGCCGCTGATTCTGCGCCTGCCGGAACTCTGAGGGGTAAATTTGCTCTCCGCCATAAAACCTCCGAATCATCTTTCCGCGATATCTCGATTAAACGCGATTATTGATATAACCAGGGCTTAAAATACGATGGCAGCTTTGCGGGAGTCAAGGTTCTCTTCGCGTACATGCCGGCCCTCGTCTAGTCTCGCTTAGAATACGATGGCAGATTTGCGGGAGTCAAGCTTCCTGGCCTGGGGGTTCCTGAGAAATTGCCAAGCCGGCTTATATAGGTGATGCCGAAGCCCCAACACAGCCTGTTCCATCGGCAAGGGCCGGGGCTGGCGAATTCGAACGAATCTCAAGAAGCAGATAGGGCGCGATTCCCGGAATCAAGCAGGTTGGCAGGTCTAGAAAATCAACCCCGCGGGGCAGAAGTTGACCAAGGGCGCAATACAGGCCTAAGATATCCTTAATCATATGAAGAAACGACTAATTACCTCCGCACTCCCCTATGTCAACAATATTCCGCACCTGGGGAATTTAACCCAGGTTCTCTCGGCCGATGTCTTTGCGAGATTCTGCCGGCAGTATGGCTATGAGACCCTGTATATATGTGGAACCGATGAGTATGGCACTGCCACGGAAACCAAGGCCCTTGAAGAGGGCCTGAGCCCCCAGGAACTCTGCGATAGGTATTTCAAAGTTCACGCTGATATCTATAGTTGGTTTGGAATCGGCTTCGATCACTTTGGGCGGACTAGCAAGCCGGTTCAGACTGAGATTGTGCAGAGGCTCTTTTTAAAGGTGGACGAGGCCGGCTTTATCCGCGAACGGACGATAGAGCAGCTCTTCTGCGAGAAAGACAGACGCTTCTTGGCCGATCGCTATGTATTCGGCGGGTGTCCACACTGTGGAAGCGCGGATGCCAGGGGCGATCAGTGTGAGAGCTGTGGAACCCTGATGGAACCGGTGGAATTGGTGAAACCGCGGTGCGGAATCTGCGGCGAGGCGCCGGTTTTGCGGGAAACAAGGCATCTATACCTGGATTTGCCCAAGCTTCGTCCACACCTCGAAGAGTGGATGAGGGAGGTGTCCGGCTTCTGGACCAATAACGCGGTAAGGATGACCGAGGGTTGGATTAGAGAGGGCCTGAAGGAGCGGGCGATTACCAGAGACCTTCAATGGGGAATCCCAGTTCCGAAAGATGGGTTTCGCGATAAGGTTTTTTATGTCTGGTTCGATGCTCCCATCGGATATATTTCTATTACGGCGGACTTAACGGAAGATTGGGAGCGGTGGTGGCGAAGCCCGGGGGATACGGAGTTGTTCCAGTTTGTGGGAAAGGACAATATCCCCTTTCATACGATAGTCTTCCCCTCAACCCAGATTGCCTCGGGCGAGCGCTGGACCATGCTGCGCCATATGAGTTCAACGGAGTATCTAAATTACGAGGATGGAAAATTCTCGAAGAGCAAGGGGGTGGGAGTTTTCGGAAATGACTGCATGGATACGGGTATTCCGGCGGAAGTTTGGCGGTTTTACTTATTCTTTCATAGGCCGGAGAACTCGGATTATCAGTTCACTTGGTCGGATTTCCAGGAGAAGGTTAACGGGGAGCTTATTGGCAATCTTGGGAATTTCGTGAATCGAATTCTTTCCTTTGTGTGGAGGTTTTTCGCTGGGAAGCTACCCTCTGGAGCCGTGGATGAACCGGTTTGGGAGGAGGTGAGAAAATTCGAGCTCCAGATTGGCGATAAACTGAATCGAGCGGAGATTCGAGGCGCCTTCCGCGATATTTTTTCCCTCTGCGATCTGGGAAATCGAGTCTTCCAGGCCGGCGAGCCTTGGCGCACACGCGTTGAGAAGCCTAGGGAGGCCGAGCTGCTGCTAAGAACTCTGTGCTTCTTGGTGCGGGACTTGGCCATTCTCGTGAAACCGTACATGCCTAGGGTGGGGCAGAAGATTGCGCGCTGGCTTGGCTTAGCAAGCGATTCCTGGGATGTGCTGGGCAGTGTTGAAGGAAGGCTCGAGATTTTCGAACCCGCTATACTCTTCGATAGGCTGGAAGACGCTAGAATCTCGGAGCTTCGGGAACTCTTTCGCGGCGCGCAGACCGGGCGCGAGAATGTGGCGGGGAGCAGCGATGCGGAGCATGGCGATATGGGGAGCAAGAAGCCTGAAGGACCAGACGGCGTAGAACACGAGGGTGGAGGAAATGCTAGTAGCGCGGGCAGGCATGATTTTGCTGATATCGATCTGCGCGCGGCGAAAATTCTAGGGGTTGAATTGCATCCGAATGCCGACAAGCTCTATGTTGTTTCGCTCGATGACGGTTCAGGCAGTTTGCGCACAATCTGCTCGGGCCTGGTGGATTGCTATCGGCCCGAAGAGCTTTTAGGCAAGACGATTGTGCTTGCTTACAATTTGAAATCCGCCAAGCTGAGAGGGATTAGGAGCGAGGGAATGCTCCTGGCGGCTGAAGATGAGCGGAAAAATCTTGAAGTTCTGATGCCGCGCGCCAATCCCGGCGATCGCGTCTTTCTAGAAGGCAGTTTGGAAGCCGCTCCTCCTGCCAAGAAGATTTCCATCGACCGCTTCTTTCAAACCAGAATTCGTGTTGAGGGGGGCGAACTCTATGTGGAGAGCCGGAGGCTTTGGCTGGCTGGCAAGCCATTGCGGACTAGCAGGGTGCTGCAGGGAAGGGTAGGGTAATGATAGCCAAGATGGGCTATACGGAGAACCATGTAATCCGGCATCTAAAGCCCGCCTTTTGGCGTTCAGAAGAATCGGCGTCTAAATGACCCCTGGCGCCGGGAAGCAGCATTCCCTATCGCTAAGGTCTATAGCGATTTCGGAGCTGGAGGCCTCGGGGAACATACTGCAAAGTGAGTTTTGGGGCAAATTTCGGGCGGGGCCCAGCTGGACACCCCTCGCCTTTCACTGGGAATTCAATGCGCTAAGCGGTAGGTTCCTCTTACTGCTTCGCCGCTTGCGTCCGGGGCTGCAATTTGCTTACATACCATACGGCCCGAGGATTCCAGGCAATCTGCAAGGTGAGGAGCTAAGTAACTTGCTATGCGCGTTAGCAACTGAGCTAAGGCCCCATCTCGGCGGGGCATGCTTTTTTCTTCGCTTCGATTTGGCTGCAAGGCTCGGCCGCATAGCCCAACTAGATTCCCCACTGCGCCGCGCCCCGCATCGCGTACAGCCTCAGAGTACGGTGATGTTGAATCTCTCCGCGGACAAAAAACAGCTGCTTGCGAATATGCACAGGAAAACCCGTTATAATATCGGGCTCGCGCTTAGAAGGGGCGTGGTGATAAGGCGTTATACCGGCCAGCCGGCCATTGCCCGGCTAAGCCGGTGGCATCGGTTATATCAGGAAACCGCCGCTCGAGACAGAATTCTTGTACACGAGATGGCCTATTACAAAAGGTTATTTGAAATCAACGGAACCGCGGCAGAGCCGCGGCTCTCTCTCTACATCGCCGAGCATCGCGGGGACACGCTGGCCGGCATAATCGTTGCCGGATTCGGGAACCGGGCAACATACATGTACGGCGCCTCAGGTGGATTAAAGCGCGAGTTGATGCCCAACCACCTACTCCAATGGACCGCAATTCTAGATGCGAAGACCGAGGGGGCAGGGGAGTACGATTTCTTCGGAATCCCCCCTTCGAGTAACCCGAACCACCCCATGCACGGGCTTTGGCGCTTCAAGAGCGGGTTTGGCGGCGCGATTCTTCATTACCTAGGCGCCTGGGATTATTCATATAGGCCAATCCTCTACCAGCTATTTCGCTGCGCCGAAAAACTGCGGGCCTATCTTGCTAATCGTAGGAAGAGAGCACGCAAGTTGAATCGGTAATACTCGGCATACAGCGTAGTAGCCTCCATTGTGCGGATTACGAGGCAAGATACCCCCGAATTCATGAAATATATCCGCCAGATCGCATGACAACAGCTGCCTCCGTGTGTACAATATGGGCAGAAGTGGCGCCCGATGAATACTTTGATTTCAAAACTGGGGGAATCAATGTCGAGGTTTCTATTTATTAAGCTTCTACAATGTACGATTCTTATCGCCGTGTTATCCACCGTAGGCTTCGCTCAAGAATCCTCGGTAAATTACAACCAAGTATATCGATTTCCGGCCTCGGTGGGAGCAGAGGTTCAGTTACTCTCGCCCTTGGTTCTTTTTGGAACGGATTATAGGGGTGAGTTTTCGATAGTGGACGTATCGCTTTTAGGAAGGTTCCCCTTGGGAGGGGCGCCGGTTTTGCAACCGCTGGTTCGGCTGGGCTTTGTTGCAACCAAGGCGGAGTACGGCGCGGGAAACGAGCTTTTGCATAGATTTGACAACTCTCGCATCTATTTGACGGCTGGCCTGGGCTACCTGCACAAATTCAATAAGCAATTCGAGGTGGGGGGAGATATAGAAGCAGGAGGAGGGCTTTCGTTATTCCCCAAGTTGGATCCAATGTCGGAGAATCCATCCGGCTCATGGGATTACCAAGTGTCCCTGGGAGGGCGATTGGTGTTCAACCCCTCGTATAACCTCTCGCTGAATTTTCACCCGACTTTGAGATATAACCGCTCTTTTTCGCCGCTTGTAAGATTCAACGGTTTTTCGTTTGGTCTTGGTTTTTCACTGGATTATAGAACGGGGGCGGACCCGGACGATCCTAAAACACAAATCGAATCGATAGATTTCAGCAATCCGCGTATAGACAATATATTTGCGGCGATGCAGAGCTACTATGTGAAAAACTCGATAGGCGATATAACCATGACAAATACCGAGAAATATCCGCTTACAAATCTGGAGGTGTCTTTTTTTCAGCCGGGCTATATGAATATAGCTACAGAAGTTGCCAGTTTCGAAGAGCTTGGGCCGGGTGAATCGAAAACGGTGCCGCTGATTGCATCTTTCGATCAGAGCATATTCTCACTGGAGGGCATAACCCCCCTAACCGGCGAAGTAAGGGTGGATTACACGTTGAGATCCCGCAAGGCTTCCCAGACAACGCCGGTGGTATACGATCTTTATGATAAAAATTCCCTTACCTGGGATGATGATAGGAAGGTAGCCGCCTTCATAACCTCGGGCGACAGCGCGCTTGCCAATTACAACAGTTTTCTAAGACAGGCTACCAAGGACATGGTTAATCTGGGCTACAGCGAGGCGGTCCAAACCGCCATACAGGTGTTCTACGGCCTAACCGAACTTGGCTCTGTATACCAGAAAGATCCCACCCTTTCTTATGAGGACGCCAAGGGAAATATCAACTTTGTGGATACGGTTAACCTTCCTAGGGAAACGCTTGTCAAGTTGGCCGGCGACTGCGACGATCTTACGGTGCTCTTCAACGCCATGCTCGAATCCATGGGAATACCAACCGGTTTCATCACCGCGCCGGGACACATCTACTCGATATTCTCAACGGGCGTTCCTGCCCGGGATTACCGCCTGGTTCATCCGGAAAAGGATATGACCGTAGCCATAAACGGCATTCTCTGGGTGCCCTTGGAGATTACCTACATTGGAGAAGACGACTTTCTATCCGCTTGGAGATCCGGCGCGGAGGAATTTCATCTATATGTAGATACGGATTCGCTTGGTTTGTATTTTACGAACGAGGCGCAGCAGGTATACCGCCCGGTAGGTTTCCAGGAAAGCGATCTTGGCCTCCAATACGGCGATAGAACTCGAATTTTCACGGATTTCACCAAGGATTTGGGAAGGGTTACAAATCTGGTAATGGACAGCTTCGAGAGCGATGCCGAAATCAGGGGCGACAAATCCAGCTACAATACCTATGGAATTGTGAGCGCGCGTCTTGGAGCCTTCGACCGCGCCGAAGAGGCGTTCAATAACGCGCTGGCTCGGGATAGAAACTATATCTCGCCCAAGGTGAACCTGGCCAATGTCTATTACTTGAGGGAGGAGTATCAGAATGCCCTGAGACTTTTTCACGACGCCGAGAGGGTATTTGAGGATAATGGCGATAACAGCTCCTCGGAATATGCCCGCATTCTGCTGAACATTGCAAGAACCTACTACGAGCTGGAGAATTTCGATTTGGCTGCTGAATACAGTCGAATTCTGGCTAGGATTAATCCCACTATGGCGGCCCGTTTCGATTACCTGGGCGTGACGGAGGATGATAAGTCCGCCGAGCTCTTAGAGCCGACGGGCGCGCAGTATCTGGAGGAGAATTGATATGAAAAATGGAGGAGAGTCAATATGAAAAAGCTTAGCCTTGTTTTTCTCTTTGCGGCGATTGCTCTAACATCCTGCTTCAATCCAATAAACGAGAAAATAGTTTTCGCTGTAGAAGACAGCATAAATCCGGTAATTGTTATCACAGATCCAGAAGAGAACAGTGTGTATATGTCCCAGGTAATAATAAAAGGGAATGTAAAGGATGATGCTCTGGAATCAGGAGATAACAAGGGCTCTCTTAGCTCTCTCTCGGTAGCGGCGTCCACCAGCCTAAGCCATCGAGGTAAAATAGAGATTGATTCGGATGGCGGCTATGAGGCCGATACTGATTTTGGGACGATTTCCGGTGAAGATTTCGTGTATGAGTCCAGGGATAGAAGCTTCACTATAAAAATCGATACCACCGAGTATACCTCGCAAATTATGCTCATTACCATCACGGCTGTGGATAGGAATGGGAATGAGTCTAAGACAACTCGCCAATTGACTCGCAGCGAAGGGCCCTACTTAGAGCTAACTTCGCCCACAGGAAGTGCTTATGACCCTAAGGAGTCGATTCTAATTGAAGGAAAATTAGGTAATTCGGAGAGTCAGAAAGATAAAGACGATGAGTTATCATCGCTTAAGCTTCAGATTAGCGCACTCGGAATAGATAGCACTCTTAATACAGCAGATGACACGAAAGTCCGGCTTGAATCGCGAAATGGCGACCAATTTCTGAGTTACGATAGGGAGAATCATACATTCAGATGTAATATTACGCTATGGGATTCCGAAGTTAAGAATAGCAGTAATCTCCTTTTAATTATTATCGCCACGGATAAGAACGGTAATACTACCCGTATCGATAAAACTTTGATTGCACAAGCTCCCGATCCCATAATAAATACTGACGAGCCCTCGGTTTTTGATGATCATTACTACACGGGGAATTCTGATAGTTTCTACTCTCAGTCCCCAGAAGATAGTAGGGGCAGCAAATATTCCGAACTCAGATTTACGGGCAAAGTAAGGATTAACAATCCGGAAGCCCCTGGGCTCGATTCGCTCAACTTGGAATTAAGCGGCGACAGCGCCAGCCCGACCATCCAAACTCTTAGTCCTATACAAGTGGAAAGTACTAAGGTTTACAGTTTTGACTATACCCTCCCTAGTGCAGATGCCAGTAGTGTTTTTACTAAGGGAAGAGAAACTGTTACGGCTAAGCTTATTGCAATAGACAGCGAAGGAATTAAGGCTGAACAAGAATGGCTCATAAGAGAGGATTCAGAGGGGCCGGTATTTAGCGATTTCTCCATTACCACGATCAACGGCAGGAGATATGTTGGAGTTAACAACAGCGTTACCCTTGGGTTCAAGTTAGAGGATGCAGGAGTCGGTATTGATACTTCTAGCTTAAGCGGAACGGTTGCCGGCATCTCCATTGGCAGTTTCACCTCTAGTTCAGATGGAGATAAGTTAGAATACACGGCAGAAGTTCCGTTAACAGGTGCTTCCCAGGCGGCAAGTGGTGATTTGGCAATAGATATTGAGGCGAGGGATAAACTAGGAAATGCCACAACGGCGAATCAGGATGAATTTGATTTCGATTCTGACACCACAGGCATTCAAAAGGTTCAGTTTGTTCACGGAACACTCAGCCTGACGACTGTATCGATAGAATCGAAACGATCCGGTTTTTCCACCGGCGCTTACCCCGGAGATGAGGTTGAACTAAGTATTACAGCCAATCAGGATTTGGCTCCGTTAGGAGATGCGGTAACTATAACTATAACTATCGCGGGCGAGAATGCCACTGTAACGACAACCTCTGCTACAGAGTTTACCGCCAGTGTGGATATACCGAATTCCTATACTACCAACCCGATACCCTTTAGTATTAGTGGATATAAAAACTTAGCAGGTGATGCCGGATCTGTTGTTACCAGAACCACCGATGGTAGTTCGGTAACCTGCCTCCCCATCATAAGCGAAGTTGCAGTAAGCTTGGAGAAAGACTCCGGTAACGCAGGTGGTGCTGATACGCCAGAGGAAGGCGACAATGTGGTTCTGAATTTCAATGTTGCCGCTACACCGGCCCTGAGCGATGATCCGCAAGTCAGCTTCGAAGTGGGGGTTGGAGGGAGTAGACGGGATTTGGAGCCTTTGACTTCAACAAAGGACACCACGGCGGCTAACCTCTTGAAGTATAAATACGCCTATACTATAGCTGATGAAGATATAGACGGCGCGGAGGAAGAGGAAGTAATTTTTACCGTAAAATTTCCGGATAATGGAACCCCAAGGAATTTTGGAGTTGTTCATACCGGTGATTCGAATGGGAAATTCAAGCTTACACCCGTTCCCTAATGCGTGAATGTGTAGAGGTGAACTAAGTCGAAGGGTCGTTTTGGCCTTCGTAGCTGCCGCGGGGCTGGTTGGGCTTTGCGCCGAGGAGACGGTTGAGCCTTCGGAATCCGGACCGCGGCTAGAGATAATTGAGCCGGTGGGAACCGTAGTTCACGGGAATTCTCTGTGGATTCATGGCAGGGTAAATTTCCCGCCCGATGCCGGTGTCGATAGCGCTCGCGCCGATACGCTTAGTTGGAGTATCCCCGAACTCGGTAAGATGGAATATATCATGTTCCATCGCACCGGGGTTTTTGTTCAATTGATACCCATTGCCGAAGATTACGGCCCCCTCACGCTCAGGCTTCGGCTAAGCGATAAGGCGGGAAGAATCGATGAGCGGGTTTTTTCAATAAACCCTCACTTGCCGGCTCCTAAAACTCCGCCTGGCGCCGCTATCCCAGCCCCGCCCCTGGAGGTTCCCGCTCCTGCCGCAGTGCCCGCCCTGCCCCGGGCTCCCATCAGAATCAAGTCTCCCACGGATGGCTCGTTCTACAGTTCCGCGGTTGAGGTTGCAGGCAGCTTCGGGGGCTCGCCTCTGAGAATCGAGTGGCAGGTTGACGCCCTGGATTTGCAGGGCCCCGCCAACCTATATCCCGATGGCATATTCAGTTTTGCCTTTTCAACCCTGGGATTCTCGGAGCCCATCGTTGTGGAGGTTAGGGCGATATACGGGGATGGGGCGGATAAGGCTTCGATAAGGTTGGAAAATGCTGGCGATGGACCCTATTTGGATGTAAGGGGACCCATAGACGGCGGGTTCTATCTGAACCAGATGGAAGTTGCCGGTGTGATAGGCATGAATCCGAATGGGGAAGATGCTCTTAGCGAGGTTAAGAAACTCAGTTGGTGGCTTTCCTCCATGCCCGAAAACCGCAGAACGGTATTCTTCAATGATGAGGGGCTATTCTCTTTCAACATAGATTTAGCGGATAAAACGGGTTCGTTCTCCTTGGAGTTCGAGGCCGAAGACAAGAACAGCAATAAAACCAGGTTGAATTTTCATCTTAGGGATGGCCGCCTGCCGCCGCGCTTAATGCTTGATTTCCCCACCCAGGGTACAAGCTATGGGGCCGCGGGCATCTTTGCTTCGGGTACGGTGATAGATCCGTACGAGGACATTCCGGACTACGGAGGGCTTGAAGACTTGGCCTGGATGATACGGCCCGCGGATGTCAGATTGACCGACCAGCTTATTAGGGGTTCAACTCGATTGGCCCGCGATGGAAGCTTCTCGATTCCGCTTCACATGCAAAATTTTGAAGAAGATGTGGAACTGAATCTCACAATTGCAAGCGCCAATGGCGAGATAGCCGAGATGGCATTGCCTATATCCCGCGGCAAGAGTGATGTTCCCAGTTTCGAGGTTCTTGGCCTAGATGAATCGGCCAAGCTCAATTGGGATTCGGTGCCCGATGCCGACGGCCTAATAATCGAGTTGAGCAATGGGAGAGGGGAATCGAAGATAGAGGCTGCAACGGAGAATAACGGCGAGTTGGTTGTGGATTCGCTGATTAATGGAGAACTCTATGAATTCCAGCTTCTTGTAAGCAGCGCGCGCGGCAGTTTCAGTTCCCATGTGGCGCGGGCCATCCCTCTCTCGGGGGAAACTCTGAAGCCCCTTGCCACAGGAGAGTACCGGCAGGTTCAATTGAGATGGCCGAGTATACCCGGAACGCGGGAATACCTTGTATTCCGTTCGGAAGAGAGCGGTGATTTCACGCCTCTAGGCCCTCCCCTAAGCGAAACTAGCTTTGTGGACAGCAAGGCGCGTTATGGAATTAACTATTCCTATGCAATTGCTCCGGCAGAGTTTCCGCAAAGGCTGAGCAACCCTACCTCGGCGCGAACCCTGCTGTCGCCAAAACAAAGCTTCAAGGTGGTTGCCAGCTATGAGGGCTTGGTTCCGGAGGATATTCACGTTCAAGGAGATTACGCCTTCGTGGCTGCCGGACCCGATGGGCTGAGGATTATCGATATCAGCGATCCGGTTAAACCGGCAGCCGTTGGATTAGTAGAAACCGAGAGAGCCGTGGGGGTTGCTGTTAGGGGAGATTATGTCTATATCTCGGATAGGGATGAGGGCCTCTTGGTGGCTAACATCGTTGCGCCCACAAGGCCCTTCGTTGTCGGTTCGAGGCTCGCCGGGCTGGCCGCCGCGGTTGGTGTTCGCGGCAAGTATGCGTATATCGCCGATGAGCTGCGTGGGGTGCGCATATATGATGTTTCGAATGTACGCAGTCCGGAGCGCATCGGTGTTCTTGAGGGATTCAATGCCTACGATTTAGAAATTTTGGACGCTACAATGCTCATTCCCGCCGGTTCAAGAGGCCTGGCTGTTATCGGCCTGGAAAACCCCGAGGCTCCCACCCTGCTTAACACGGTGAGGATCGGCGATGTGCGATCTATCGAGCTTAAAGACAATCTTGCCTGCCTTATTGATTCCGCTGGAGACATCTTGGTGCTCGATATTTCGAACCCGAGAGAGCCTAGGAGTTTTTCCAAAATATCGGATGCGCGGGCGGCTTATCTCACTATCGAGAGCAGCTATATTTTTGTTTCAAGGATTGATGGAGGCCTGGATCTTTACAATGTGGACAATCCGGGCGAGCCAACCTTTTTTGAAAACGCTCCACTCGGCAGGCTGAAGCGGCTAAAATTCAAGGACGACTATGTATACGCTAGCACGGATAGAGGGATAGCGGTTATTCAAACCTACCTGGTAGGGAACTCATTTGTGAGTTCGGGATGGGAAACCCAGGGTTATTCGTATGGCCTGGCGCTTTCGAACAGGGAGCTGGTTGTTGCAGACCATGAGGGTGGAGTTCAGATTTTCAATAGCGGAAGCGAGGCTGGAGAACTGGCTCAGGTAATTCAATCATCGTTTGCAATTGAAGTTGCGGTTATGGGTGATTTATTAGCCGTTGCCGATGCGATTGACGGATTGAGCGTTTACGGCCGTTTGCCGCAGAGCAATAGCTGGGGTGATTCGATTTTGGAGGATTCAATTGGCCCGGCGATGGATGTTGATATCTATGGCATGCGGGTTATAGCGGGCTTTGAGGGAATGAATCCGGTTTTGCTGCAGTTCTCCGAGGAGGGGGCGGATTCTATTGAGATTTCCTTTCCAGGAGCGAAGATAGTTTCCGTTGGGGAGTTATTCGCCGCCGCGGCCGATAAGCGGGAACTCAGAATTTACGGAATCGAGAATCTTGTTGAACTGGCGCGCTTGGAACTTGAGGGCATCAAGGATTTACGCATCTATCAAAATCGGCTTTATGTCGTTGGGGATTTCGGGATGGCGATTTACGCGTTTTTGCATTCGGGAAACATGGAGTTATTATCGCTTATGCCAGCCGAACATGCTCGCTCCATATCCGTTGCGGAGGGTTATGCCTTCTTGAGCAGCGGCCCCGAAGGACTCCTTGTTGTAAATGTGAAGAATCCGGAGCGGCCATTTATTGCATCGAGGAGTCCGGATGTTTTTGCCACGGCGGCCGAGGCTATTCCAGGGACAGGACGGGTTTATGTTGCGGATATCAATGGAGTTCAGATGGTGGACTTGGTGATTCCGTCCTGGCTTAGATAGGCTCGGATTTCAACCTATTGCGGGAGGCGGTTTTTGGGGTCCTCTTTGTGAAGATTGGGGAAGTTATGCTGTCTTAGCGCCTCAAAGGCCACAATCCCAACCGCAACCGAAAGATTTATCGATCTGGCTTCTTTGAGCATTGGTATTCTAAGGCATTTTTCCGGGATGCGGCCGAGTATGCTCAGGGGCAGTCCCGAGGTTTCCTTTCCAAATACCAGGTAGATGGGATTTTTGAATTGGGCTTCATCGTAACTTTGGGATGCCTTTGTTGTGAGGCACCATAGCGAGGGATTCTTATTTGCACTGAGAAAGGATTCCCAGTCTTCGTATATGCTGGGCCTGAGCCGATGCCAATAATCCAAACCCGCCCTTCTTAGAAGTTTGTCGTCTATTGAGAAGCCTAGAGGATGAATCAGATGAAGCGAGGCTCCCACCGCCATACAGGTTCTGCCTATGCTTCCCGTGTTTTGTGGTATTTCGGGTTGATGCAATACTATATGAAGCTCCACCGTAGGCTATCCATAGTAGTTATTCTGCGGGGTCTGTACTCTCAGAATAGATAGCACCGATGGGATTGTTCTGATACTCCTGGATATTTTCCCAAAATCATCAATGCTTTCCACCTCCACAGTGAAAAAACCCTCGAGTTCTCCCCGTTCGGTTTCGTCGAGGCTGCCCGATATCAGATGGCCGTGATACTTGCGAATGGCTCCCTCTATTTCACTGAAAAGATCGTGCGTATACCTTGAGTGTATTCGGAATCTTTGGGTGTTGCCAGGGTTGGCGGTTTCCCAGTTCACCTGAATTCGGCGGTCTTCGAAGTTTGCAATGCCCCTGAGGTTTGGGCAATTCTCGCTATGTACGATGATGCCGCGACCGTAGGATATGTAGCCAATTATCTTATCGCCAGGGGATGGCGAGCAGCACCGGCTAATCTTTATCATCACATTTTTTTCATTGGCTATACTGATTCCAACCTTGGATAAATCGAGAACTCTTGTTTCGGGCTTGTTGCTTTTTCCTGCCTCCCTGAGCGGGACGGCAGCCTTTTTTTTGCGGGCGACTATGTTCCGGTCGATTATAACATCGGCCTCGTGATGATTCAACCAGGAACGGATTTTGTTGCGAGCGCGGGCGCTGCGGACATGTTTGAGCCAGTTGACATGGGGATGAGCATTGGCTGCAGTGAGAATCTGAATGGTCTGAGTGTTTGCAAGCGGGCGGGTTAGGGGGATGATTGCTCCATTTGCCTTGGCTCCCATGCAATGATTGCCGATTTCGGAGTGTATGTGATACGCGAAGTCTATGGCTGTCGATCCCTCAGATAATTCAATCGGCTCTCCTTTCGGGGTATAGACAATTATGGAATCCCGCAGCACATCGCGCTTTATTGCATCGAGGAAGTTGCCTGCATCATCATCTTGGCCTTCATCCCTCAGATTCCTTAGCTGCTCTACCAGAGCAAGGCGGCTGGCCCCCAGTTTTTTGTTTCCTCCGCCTTCCTTGTAGCCCCAATGTGCGGCAACGCCATATTCAGCTGTTTCATGCATTGATTGGCTTCTGATTTGTATTTCCAATGGACGGCCGCCTTGGGTAAGAACCGAGGTGTGGAGCGAGCGGTATCCATTACTCTTCGGGCATGCGATGTAGTCTTTGAATCGGCCCTCGAGAGGGGCCCAGAGGCTGTGCACCACACCAAGTATCGTATAGCAGGTAACTGCTGATTCGCAGATTATTCGAACGCCTAGAAAATCGTAGATTTCGTCGATACTCTTGCCTCTGTCTTTCATTTTGCGATAAATCGAGTAAAAGTGCTTGGCTCTGGTAGAAACATCTATTTTTACATGCGCCTTTGCGGAGGCTTGTAGGAGATCGCCCTGAATATATTCAAGATAGAGTTTGCGTTCTTCTGTTTTGAACGCCACATGATCGCGGATTAGGGTGTAGGAATCGGGCTGCAAATACTTGAAGCTGAGATCTTCCAATTCGGACTTAAGCGAACTCATCCCCAATTTTCCCGCCATAGGGGCATAAATCTCCAAGCACTCGCGAGCGATACTGTAGCGTCGAGTATCTTCGGAGATGTATTGGAGGGTATGCATGTTGTGGCGTTTATCAGCGAGTTTTATAAATATAACTCTTAGATCGTCAACCATTGCCCAAATCATTTTTCTAAGGGACTCCGCCTTCCTTGCCTTAGTTCCGACGGCCACATCGTCGATTTTCGTAACTCCCTCGATAAGTGTGGTCACCTCGCTTCCAAAATTCTCGATGATATCGTTTTTGCTTGCCTCTGTGTCTTCCAGGGCATCGTGAAGTAGAGCCCCCTTTATAGTCTGTGAATCCAGCTTGAAATCAACCAGTATTTCCGCAGTTCGGACAGGATGAATTATATAGGGTTCTCCCGAGGCTCTTTTTTGCCCCTCGTGCAATTTCCGGGACCAGTGAAGGGCCTTGAGTATGCTTTTACGCTCCGTGCGTGGATAGATGCTTAGGCGACTTGCAAATCGGCGAAGTTCGCTTTCAAGTTCCGCCTTACTGAGTATTAGGGTGTCGGCAATCAGGCTCATCCGACTTCCTTTCTGGCAATCACCACGCGAGTATTGCCGCCAAGATCGCAGCGATACCGGATGCTTTGGAAGCCGGTATCCGATAGTAGCCGATGTATTTTGCGCATCTGCATGGGAGCAGCTTCCACCAACAATGCTCCTTTATTCATTATTTTGGCCCAGGCGCGGGAAACAAGGCGGCGAATTATTCTCAGGCCATCACGATCGCCGCCATCTAAGGCGAGCTTCGGTTCCCGCCATTCTTGTTTTTTTCGCCTGCTAAGCTCTGCCGGTGTTAAATACGGCGGGTTGGAAACAACAATCTCAAATTTTCCCGGCACATTTTCGAGTAGGTTGGAATGAAAGTACCTTACGTTTCCACTGCCTATCTCTTGGTTATTTCTCTCAAAGTGCTCTTTGGCAATGGGAGAAATATCCGATGCGGATATATTCCAATTAGGCCGTTCTGCGGCAAGTGTCAATGCAAGAGTTCCAGGGCCGCAGCAGCAATCATGGAGGCGAGCCTTGGAACCGTATTCGTCCATGGTATTTAATGCGGCCTCGATGAGCGTTTCAGTGTCCGGTCGGGGACAAAGAACTCCCGGACCCACGGAAAAATTTCTGCCCCAGAATTCCTTTCTACCGAGAATCCAAGCAACAGGTTCGCCGGAAACACGGCGCCTAATCGCAAGTCGATACTTCGCAACTACTGTATCATCCAAGCTTTCCGATAAGCGCATATATAGATGTTCCTTGTCGAGCTTGCAGGCATTTGCCAGAAGCAGGCAGGTATCCAGCTCCGCTGTGCTGCTTTCATGCTGTTTCATTGCGAATCTGCCCTCGGCTAGGGCTTCTCGGATGGTCATAGGCATTGATTTTGCCAGTCTTCGAAGTGTGAGTCCATTGATTTTGGCAGGAAGCAGGCGGCTGTATTCGTATAGCAAGCACCGCTAAATCGGATTCTGTTAAATAGATGGGGCAGCGCCCGGCGGCAGGTGAACCAGGAAGTCCGGATTGGTTGCCAAGTGCTTCATCAGCTCGCCAGTGATTTTTCCAGGGCGCCAATTTTTAATCCATCCAGGATTTCGCTCAAATCTCCTTGCATTGCCTGTTCCAGTTTATAGAGCGTAAGGTTGATTCTATGGTCGGTAATCCTGTTTTGAGGGAAATTGTAAGTGCGAATTCGTTCCGAGCGATCTCCGGAGCCAATTTGGTTTTTTCTATCGGCAGCTCTTTCCGTTAGTTTCTTTGATTCCTCCAGTTCATACAGGCGGGACCGCAGCACTCTAAAAGCCTTGGATTTATTTTTAATCTGACTTTTCTCATCCTGACAGGTTACCACAAGTCCCGATGGCAGGTGGGTTAGTCTAACGGCCGAATCGGTTGTGTTTACGCTTTGTCCGCCCGGACCGCTGGATCGATATACATCCATCTTGATGTCGGAATTCTGAATTTTGATATCGGTTTCCTCGGCTTCAGGCAGCACGGCCACGGTTACCGCCGAGGTATGAATCCGTCCCTGTGATTCCGTGCTTGGAATTCTTTGCACCCTATGAGCGCCAGATTCATATCTGAGATCTCCGTATACGCCTCTACCGCTGATCGAGAAAACTACTTCCTTGAAGCCTCCGGCCTCAGTTTCACTTGAATTTAGAATCTCGACTTTCCACTTCCTGCTTTCGGAGTAGCGGCCATACATGCGATATAAATCGGCCGCGAAAAGGCTGGCCTCGTCACCCCCGGCGCCGGCGCGGATTTCGACAATGATACTCTTTCCATCCAATGGATCTTTGGGAACTAGGAGCAATTTGAGTTTCCGAGCAATTTTCTCAAGTTCGGTTTCGAGGAAGTCGATTTCCTCCAAGGCCATTGCCCTAATCTCCAAGTCCGATTCCGCGCTGGCCATCTTTTTGGCATCTTCCAATTCACCGCGCTTGGAAAGAAATACCCTGTATACCCTTATTGCCTCCTCTATTAGGGCATATTCCTGCATGGTCCGCTTGTAGGCATTGGCCTTCTTGGGGAAATCGGGATCGGCTATAAGCTGCCGCAATTCCTCATATCTTTTTTGAATTGTATCCATGCGCCGCTCAACGAGCGTAAGGTTAGTTATCATCGAGTCTTCAATTGCCAACGTTGTCTTGACTGGGGATGGATATACTCGAACTGTCTGTTTTCTTTGCGGCAACAGTGCGCAGGAAGCCGAACACGGCTCCGCATGCGGCGCCGATAAGATGGGATATCTGAGAAACATCGTCGTAGCGGAAAATTGCCAAGATTTCCTTAACCAGATATAAGCCCACAACCAACAAGGCGGTAAGCGGGAATTCCCCGGATTTGATGTTTGCAAAGCTAACCAACAGTATCATCATGAAGGCTATTCCACTCGATCCCATGAGTGCGGTTTCAAAGAACAGAGCATTCAATAGGCCGTTTACCATTGCGGTAATCACAATCATCCAAGCCACTGCCCTGCTTCCGAATTTCTCCTCAAGTATGGGGCCAAGGAGCAGTATCAGAGTTAAATTAGAAAGAAGATGCTCCCAACTGGCATGACCAAAGAGGTGGGTAAACATCCGCACGTAGGCTGGAATATCATTGAATTCAAAGGTTGTAGATCCCTCGGCCGTGAAAAGCGCTTCGATTATTCCCGGCATGATGTACTGGTCGATTAGAAGGACAACCGTTGCCACCAGGGCCAGCGTAAGTGCGACCGGAGCATTGTATTTCAGTTTCATGTCGGCGTATCGGCAGGATGGCCGCGGGAATCCCGGGTGAAGGCGCGCCTCAGTTTCATACTAGAATATCGGACTTATTCGCAGGCATGCTTATTCAATTTAACTCCAGAACTATCGGGCAATGATCGCTTCCACGGACATCCGGCATTATTTCGGACGATTTCACCCTCTTTGCAGCCGCATCGTTTACACAGAAATAATCAATTCTCCATCCAATATTGCTGGCTCGGGCATTAGTTCTATAAGACCACCACGTATAATGATTTGGCCCGGTTTCGAACATGCGGAAGGTATCGGTCCAGCCGCCGTTGATAAAGGATTCCATCCAAGCGCGTTCTTCGGGCAGATATCCAGGGTTTTTTTCATTTTCCTTAGGGCGAGCCAAATCTATGGGTTTGTGAGCCACATTGTAATCGCCTATGATTACAACGCTTTTGCCGCTATCCGCCAGCCTATCTGCGCGCCTCTTAATCGCCGCGTTGAAACCAAGCTTGTATTCCAGTCTAGCCCCCTCGGGTTGAGAATTCGGGAAGTAGCAGTTCAATAAGGCGAGGTCGTCCAAGAAAACAACCTGCACTCTGCCCTCCAAGTCAAATTCTTCCAGCCCCAAAATTTCAATCGCATCGGGCTGCTTCTTCGCCCAGAACGCGGTGCCGCTATATCCCCGTTTCTCGGCGCTCTGCCACCAAGAACTATATCCAGTAGGGGCATATACTTCCTTTCCCAATTGTTCGAGATGCGCCTTTGTTTCCTGTATGAAGAAGATATCCACATCGGAAGCGGCGATAAACTCCATCAGTCCCTTTTTGCAGGCGGCTCTTACTCCATTTACATTCCAGGAGATAATTCTCATAGTATACTGGCAATGATAGAGAATTCTTCATCTTTGATAAAGGCCATCGAATCCATAAACGGCCCGGGCTGTCGGATAAGGGATCGTCGGAGGGTTTCCGGCGGCGATATCAACAGATGCTTCAAAATAACTCTCTCCTCAGGTAGGGAATTCTTTCTCAAGGAAAATAGATCCTCTCTCGTTCACATGTTCGCCGCGGAATCCGTGGGTTTGCTTGAGCTAGCCAATGCCGCTGAAGGAGTGGAGGGCATATCCGTGCCCAAACCCCTTGCATGGGGGCTAGATGGCGATCGTTCCTTCCTTTTGATGGAATATATCAAGCAGGGTAGGCTGGGTTCAGGCGCCTCATTCGGCGCATCTCTTGCGGAGCTGCACCGCGGCGCCCGGAGCAATAGCTGTGGATTTGAACAGGATAACTGGATTGGATCGACTCAGCAGTTAAACACCCTAACGGTTTCATGGCATACTTTCTATGCCGAGCATCGTTTGGGCTTTCAATGGAATTTGGCCCGTGAGAACGGTTATGGGAATTTGGCTGCCGATCGAGCCATGGAAAGAATCCAATCCAACATATCAAGCATCTTGCCAGCCCCGGATAAACCCAGTCTCCTCCATGGAGACCTCTGGGGTGGCAATTGGATGGCTGGAGTAGAGGGATACGCCTGGCTGATCGATCCCGCGGTGTACTACGGCCACAGGGAGGCCGATATCGCAATGACGGAACTCTTCGGGGGCTTCCCATCCGGATTTCGTGATGCATACCAAGGCGCATGGCCTCTAGAACCTGGCTTTGAAGGAAGAAGAAATTTGTACAACCTGTATCATCTGCTAAATCATCTAAATTTATTTGGCTCATCCTATTGGCCTGGCGTTATGTCCAGTATCAGCCAATACGGTTCTCACTAGGCTCCAGGAAGCGGGTATCAGGCTTCGGGAGTTTGATTCCGATTGTCCGGCAACGAGGGCGGCCCCTCGGTTTTCTCCGAGAATCCTTTGTTTCGATTACGGGGGCGGCTTATGAGATATGCAGGAGAGCAGGAACCGGCAGCTTATTGCCAAGCGCCGATAATCAATCCGGCAATCGCGAACCCGAGAATTCTATATGCGGAATTAAGAAGAATCAATCCAGCCGGTTTACCATGCCATGCAGCCTCGCCTACAAGAGTCATCGCGACGAAGCCGAATGAGAGCAGAGCGCCGGCAATCAAACCGCCGAGGGCGTTATCAATACCCAGTAAATTCAATACAACGGCCAGGGTTAGCATGGCCACAAAACTCGAGACAAAACTGGCAATATAGCCTATCATAGAATTCTTTTTTGCCTCAGGGGTATTCATGTCGCTTGCGGAATATCCGGCAAGCTTCATCCACTTTTTGCCAAATAGCGGGCCATACCAAAGCATCCCCAGCACGGTAAACGCAACCAATGCCGCAACTATGGCTAGATAATTAACTAAAAACATATTTCTCACCTCAAGGAGTTATTCTGGCATAATTCTTAGTTGCGGTCAAATCCGTCGAAATCCATCCTGCCTACCTCTGTTCCTGCCCGCATTCGCCCGCGGAAACCCGCCCTAATACTCAGGGTTTTGGGGGTAGAGGCATCATTTTACGATTTATCGATCGGAAGTTTTGTGTCATTCTTCAGGTGGGGATAGGCGAGTGAAGGACAGACGCGTCGGATGAATATACTGATCGGTCATAATTAAGCGCTGGTCGATAACATTCTCCGGAACATGAAGCAGCCTGAGTCCTTCATTTTCAAAGGCGTATAGGAATTGCACGGTTTCCTCCTCGCCGAATCTGAGGCTGAATGCGCCATTGTGCTTAGCCGCGATTGACGGCTTGATGAAATGATCGAATTCAATCGTGCCGGTGTTCCCCGCTTCGGAGGAAACAATACCCCTGGAAATCAAAGCCGATTTCTTAGTCCAGGTGAATGCGCCATTCTTGTTTACCGTGAATTCGCCATAGATTCGGCTGTAGTAGATTGGTCCCAACTGAACCATCCGGCTAAGCTCGGCCTCTCTGCGTCCTACCTCGCGGGCAATTACTGCATCTACATCCTGGTCCATACGAACGAAGGCTCTGATGTAGTCCTTTCCCTTATAGATATACTGTGCGCTGATAAAGCTTTCGGAATTTATAGTTACTGTGAAACTGGTATCCAAGAAAACATATCTATCCCGCCCCGCTGGCATTATCTCTGTCCACGTTTCGCTAGTCGATATGTCCGGATTTCTCAATGTAATCCTCTTCTTATTCGGATCGAAGAAGAGGCCATAATCGAGACTGAATCGTTTTAGGTCGATCTGATTGGCGGCCAGCATCGCCTCGAAATTCTTAGGACGCCATTCAGTTCGAAGCAAATTTCCAAGGGCTGGATCGAAGGGTTCCCGTTCACTCAGGATTCTGCTCGTGTTTCCTAGGTTTTCCATTACTCGGAGGTAATAGTCGAACACGTACCCCTCTACACCTCCTTCGGCCAGAACCTTGTACCAGTATCCCTCGAGATTGCCAACTTGCTCCGGTTCGGAAGTTCTTCCAAGCACCTTTACCAACTCACCCTTTCGAAAACTGAAGGTACGATCGGACATATTCGAGGGTTCCGATCGCATCGGCAAACTTTGATACAGACACTCGGCAAACACATGCCGCCATCTCCCCAAGCTTGCGGCATACTCAGCCGCCTCCTTTCTACTATTGAAACTTTTAATTCGCCACTTATCGATTTCCTTCTTGTTACGTTCCCAATCAGAAAGACTGACAACATAGGTATTGCGCAGCACGGATTCGCCTTTCACTCTTACGATATCTCCCGGAGCCCAGTAGCTGTTCTCCGGCGGCCAAAGCACTACACCGGTATTTCCGCACCCAGCTAGAACAATGAGGCAGATCAAGGGGAGCCCACGAAAGAGTTTTTCGCTCATAACGTTAGGTGATTAAAGCCAAGAGTCTATTCGGAGTCAAGCATCGTGGTCTATTCGAGCGGAATGCCTCGGTTGGCTTCAGCGTTCCTGTGCGCTAAAAGGAGTCGAGAAGTATAACGACTTTGCCCCTAATAAGCGCCTCCCGGCCGGAATCCGAGGCCAGAATACACTTGGTATCCTCTTCACTTAGCACGATATCGCATGGGAAATCGCCATATAATCCCCGCGCCATTGTTCTATAGGGCCGCCGGCCCACCAGGGAGTCGATTTCGTTTCGATTTTCTACGCTGTGGTAGGAAAGAAAGCTGCTCTCGCTCTTGGCGGGATCGAGAAGAACGGAAAGTTCATCCGATAGTATTCTGGCATACAGGGCCGGGCGCGGGGACGATAAGATTCCAGTTCCCCAAAGCAAGGTATTCTCCGGAACATAGATAACTATTCCGGTCCAATCGTCCTTTGGGATTGGTATCCAACCCACAGGAGCTCTTGGGAGGCCCAGCTTGCCTGCAGCAGGAAAAAACTCCGGGAGAAGCTCAGTTAGATTCAGGGTGTAAAGGGCCTCAACACTTTTCCTGTCTTCCGATATCCGGCTCCATTCCCTATTTAGCGATTCCGCGAGCCGTTCAACCGAATCCACTGATGATGGAACACGCTCAATATAATCATTCAATCTACCGAATCGGTCCCAGGGTAAACTGCCAATCTCTTTCATAAGCAATGCGGCCAGCCCGCGTTCCAGTGTCGAAAGAGCCTGGGGATGAGTCTTTGGCAGCATTTCCGAACCAAGGGCTCCAGTGGCTAGTACATTGAGTTGTCCCATCTCCCAATTCATTTCCGTTTCAATCGAAGTCTGGGCGAATATCTGGGCAAAGGAGGCGCGAGCCAGTATTAGGAGCGCTATGCACCCCAATCTCTTCCTGAGCATCAAAGTTCCGGGGACTCGAAGCATAGTTTTTCCGATATCTCTAGGCGAATTCATACAACTCGAATCCCATCCCGTCCTGTGGCGATTCCCAGCTTCTCAGGCACCTCGCGGCATCTCAAACGCGAGGCTAAGTTCCAATACGGAGCATAATCCTGCCTAGGCGATATGCTTGTGGGTAGATAACCGCAACCCGGCGTTCCTACAAGCAGAAGCGCTAGATTCGTTCGCCGAAATATATGCCAGCCCATTCCCATCTTCCATTGATTTCCGGATCCGGAGGATAGTCGATACGACGGAAGTATAGATACCATGTAGGAATCCTCCAAGTCCATCCGGTAGTCCACAGGTAGGCCTCGTTGCTGCTGGAAAACTCCTCGAACTCATTGCGATAGCTTATGGTGGATGTTAGAAATGATTCTAGAGTCATCGGGATATGCGTAAATGAATCAGAGGTTTCCTGGCTCCAATTCATAAGGAAGAAGTCTATCGCCTGATATCTTCTTAGCAGGGCTCCGTTTTGAGTTCTTAAGCCATGTTTAATTGCTGCAACCAAGTTGTCAAGATTCTCCATAGTCCATGTCTTATCACTCTTGTGAAAGGCCAGATCCGCCTCGATTCGCTTCGCCGCGGCAGAATTTCCCGGGATTGCGGTGTTGGTATGCTTCAAAAAATTCTTGTATGCCTGGTACATTGCCTCCCAATCGCCCAGTTTTCGATGCTCCCCGGCCATGGCAAAATAATTACTGCCCAAATCAATGCGATTTGGGTAGCGTTGCCCCATTCGCATTCTCATCAGAATTGCCTCTCTTGGATTATCGGTTTGCCTCGCAATCTCGTCCATTGCCAGGAGATGAATCGATTTATCGCCAATCTCCAAATCGGGATAGTTTTTTAGAAGACGCCTAAGATAATCCAAAGCCAGTTCTTTCGATTCTGATTCCAGCGCTCCCTCCGCCATTGCCGTCAGGTAATAGGCTCCATAGGGATCCTCCGGGTAGCTGTTAAGGAAGTCTCCCAAATAGCGGTTAAGCCAGGCTATTTCACCAGCGTCCCTTGCACGAACGATTATAGGTTCAAGAGCGATGAAGCGCATTGCCGAATTCTCTGTGGAGTTTCGAGCAATTGCAAGCAATTCCGTGAAGTTATCGTCTTTGGAGAGCGAGGGGGGAACCTCGGAAGAACACGAGCCTAGCAGGGCATAGAACAAAATCGACAACAGAGTAAGAGGGCATTTTGCAGTCATATCAAACATTGTTGGCAAAGCTTCAACTGCCTTTCTGGTTTCGTATGAAATCTCTATATTTTTCCGGATCCGAACGAAATCCTACAATTCTCGATTCTCTATCGGCTTTTAGCAGCGCGCTTGACGCTTCGCGGTACAGCACATCCGCGCTTATTAATCTGCCATTTCGAGCGGCGATTCCACAGAATACTTTCGAATTGCTGTTTTTGCTCAAGCGTTCGCGCAGGAATTCCTTAGCCGTGGAAATCGATGTGTCTAGATCCTTGTTGGCTTCGATTACCGCCGTCTTCCGATGATCGATAGGGAGTACGAGGTTCGAGTCTGAATAGTGTTCGCGGATGAACTCGTCCGTACTCGAATCGCCGGCTATGATTACTAGAGATAGATCCTGATTTGAGGCGGCGCTATCTTCAAGCTCCTTATTCAGTCTATTCATTATTTCGGTTTTCTCTTCGGTTTTGTTTTCGTCAAGGCTCGGTAAATCGCTGCCTTCCATGGATACCGATTCGCCGTATTCGGGCTTGGTTACTCGTAGATCGTTCTCATCGAGTCTGTCTGCAGGCGCAAAATCGTCGATATCTTCATCGGATTCATAATACGTTCCATTCGCATCGTCTCCCTGGGCTATGTACTCGGAATCTTCCGGATTCTCCACCCTAGATTCAATTCCGCTATCGCTTGGAAAATCGAGTTTCGAGTCTTCCTCGTATTCTGAACTTGGTTCGACTTCGCCTTGCTTGTCGCTTTTTCTCCTTGGAGTTACAAGTATCAAAATGAAGGTTATGAGAAACATACTGCTCACTACAATCAGAACTATCACGAGTTTGCTTCGGATTTCCGAAGTTGTAATTGCTTGCGAAACAAAAGTTGCTTTGAAACCGTCGTTCAGAGGCATGGATTTGGTGATTTTGTAATATAGAACACGTGTAAATGGCCTATCGAAGTGATCGGATTCAATGATAGGGGTTTGCCAAAAATCTCTTATTGCTGGTTTCACGATGCTCAGCCTAAGCTTATTTTCCTTTGAGTAAACTTGGATTGCCACTATCGAGGGGTCCTCGGACATTAGTTCATTGGCTAAGCCTTCCAACTCCTCCCCCTCTCGATTCCTGTGTAAGGCTTCGTCAAGTCTGTTGCTGTATTCATCGCTGCGCATCACAAAATCCGATATTCGTGCAGCGCGCGATTGGTAGATTCTCCAAGCGAATAGACCGATGATACAAATTAGCGCGGTGATAACGAAGACCGCATATACGATAGAAACAGACTTCTTCATAATTGCATTATACTGCAAGTAGGGGGTTTGTGTTGAATACTAGAAATAGAGGTTTATCCGAGGGCTGGTATCCATCATCGGTAGAGGGAGTTAGGCGCTTTATTCGCGGGATTCCGGATGAGAGAGGCAGTGCTTTGGCCGCTATGGTTCCGCATGCGGGTTGGGAATTTTGCGGTGCGATAATAGCGAGGACTATGAAATGCATGGCGGAAAACCTGAATTCAATAGTGATACTCGGCGGCCACAACCCACCCGGCGGCCGCTTAGTTCGCTACGATGAAGATGCCTGGAACTTCCCTACCGCCAGACTCTATCGAGATGTCGAAATATCCGATTCCGTTAATTCGAGAGTATCCGATAAGTATAGACTTGCTGCCGAAAACTCGGCTGACAATACGGTTGAGGTTGTTCTCTCAATGGCGGCGGCGCTCCTGCCCGAGATTCGATGGGCGGCTTGGAGAGTGCCTTCGGATGAGCGGAGTTTATTCTTTGGCAATGCCCTGGCTGAAATAGTGAAGGAAAGTGGTAAACGTGTTGCGGTAATTGGATCTACAGATCTAACCCACTACGGTCCAAATTACAATTTCATGCCGAAGGAGTCTCGAAGCGATCCTCACGCCTGGGTTAAGAAGCAAGATTATGAAATACTGCACTTACTTGCGAATTTCGATGGAATTGGGGCCTTGGAGGCGGCCAATGTGCAGATGTCCGCTTGTTCCGCGGGAGGCGTTGTTGGGGCAATGGAATATGCCAGGGTTTTGGGCGCTAAACCCGGAACCATTCTTAGCTATTCCACCAGCAGCGACTTGTATCCCTCCACGTCTTTTGTTGCTTATGGCTCGATTATTTGGGAAATCGCCTAATCTTCTCCATTGTCCAGATTCGAGCTCTTTCTACTGCCTCGAACCCGCTTGAGCCGCCCTCCTTGAAAGTTGCTGCAACTGGCAGGAGGGATGCCCAGGCTTGGCGGGATTTATCCCCGAGCGCGGCGAGGTAATCCTGAATATTTGAGCTCAGAGGGGGAAGGGACTTTAGGGTTTTGCAGTAATCCTGCATGAAAACCTGCCATTTTCTTTCCGGCGGTGAAGCCATAAACCTGGGTGTATGCCGAACTGTATCTTCATTGAATTGCGAGGCGGCGCTGCTGCCGGAGAAAAGATTATAGGTGAGACTGAGAGAAGAATTCTTTAGGGTTTCGCGGTAGTAATCCAGGCTTGATATTCTATACCGCCATGTGCCGTCCGCCTCTTCGCGGATTGGATTGGCCTCCTCGATAAATTTCCAGAAACAATCCTCGGATCCCGAAGTTCGCCTGGACCTTGATTGAAAAAGAGGGTATATGTAAGTACCCTTGGCATAGGGTTCTCCACCCGGATACGAGAAATCTGCCCCAAACAGGGCAACTTGCCTCACGCCGGTTTTTTTTGCTAGCGAGATGGCAGCGTGGGTTACATTGCCACCCGCCAAATCCAGTGTGGGAAGAGCGCGGTAGTACTTGTTCAGATACAGCGAGAAGGGGTGCCTGCTTGAAAAGAACAGCACCTTATTTGTTAGCCTGCCAAGCAGCGGCGGAGCCGCTATATCCAGAACCAATACTGTGTTTTCCGACAATCCCTTTAAGAAGTGCTGATAGCTGAAAAATTGGCAATCAATTGACAAAACTATATCCGGATTTATTCCGTTGAGGATTAGGTGAGGAAGGGAGGTGTCGGTGGCTAGAAGCTTCATTCCATCCGTATGCTTTTTTTTTATTTCTCCCATCTGGCTCTGCAGGGAGGGGCCGGCAGCAGTAACAAGTAAACTCGTGGTGGGAAGCAATACGGTATTTACCTCTTCACTTCTTCCAAGATTGGATAGGGTGTTGATAAACCACCGCTGGCCGAAACGCGACTGGACAGTGAATTCACGGGCGAGTGTTTCCGGCACTCTTTGCAGCACATTAGCGCGGGCTAGGAACCAAGCCGGATCGAGGTTTACGCGAGGAGCTAGGGATATCGTGCCAAGATTACCGTACAGGATAGGCAGATAGTTATCGAGAACAAAATTGACCAAGGTTTGAGGAGAACAGTCCACCATCAGGCTTACCCGGGAATCCGAAAAAAGCCAGGTAAAATCGAAATTTTCCAACAGTCCCCGTATCAGGCCCATGTCTTGTTCTATAATGAGCAAAGCCGAGAGGGTTTCAAGTCTGAGTAGAGGCCTTAGGTGATAGCCGCCGCCAAGTCCAAAGACAATCAGGAATCCCTCGCTCGCCGTGCCGGCAATTCGCTTTCCCTCGGAAACCGGATCGAACCGTGAGTGCATCGGATACAGATGCTGCTTTCTCCGGATAACCGGCACTATCGAACCCTCGCGGGATTTACTTACATCTAGGCATGCGCTTGGCTTGATATCACGTAGCCTAGCCACAAGATTGGAGTTTTTTGCGTTTAAAACGTCTAAATTCCGATTTAGCATTTCAGACATAGGGCTTCCCTAGGCTATTTAGAATCAGCCTAACCTCATTGCGATGCCGCCTCTCCTTCTCGCTTTGTTCAGACTCAGCGCAATTCTTAAGCTCCATGAACCCTCTAACATCTAGGGTGTACATTAATTCACGAATTTCATTGCCAATGGATTTTTGATTGACAAGTTGCCTCCAGCGATCGATTGTGCGGAGAATCAGAAATCTACGTCTTTCTTTGTTTTTCGGGATAATTACGGAGTCGAATTTGTCCCTTTGTATCCGAGTTTGAGCATATTTCCTAAAAATTTCCGACCCCACTCTCTCTATTCCGGGAAGTCTCACCGGTGTGAATGCAAATCTCTTCGGCGCAAAGCGAAATGCCCTATCTCTTGGCAGCTTATTGCTGAACCAATTCGCATAGATTTCCAGCGAGGATCCGATTCGAAACCCGCCAAGATTGACAGGGCTCAGAGCCTCGGCCCGCTTCCAGTAAATATCATTAGAGGGATGAAGACGGTGCGATTTCGAGGCGATCCAACCATCGAAGGCGTGAGGCCGAGAGTGAGATCTGAGATCGAACCAGCATAAATCGAGCCCGGCTAGTATCAGGGGACCATCGGATAAGCGCCTCCAAATCTCAACAGCCGTTGCGGCAACCGTTCCCATTGATGGCACCGATATGCTAGGCGGCTCTACACTTCTTATTAGCTCGGATTCAATTGCCGCGCCTTGATTGAGAAGAAGAACTCGACTATTCTGCGGCGGAGTAGAGGATGATAGGGGCATCGCTATCGGAGACTTCTTGGTATAGAAACGCTGATGCTGCAAGGCCCAATAACCCGGATCGCTGGCCACAATCAAATCGGGTTCGAGTTTTCCTCCTATCAACGCGGGAAGCGCGGATGGAAGCGCCCATAGTTGAAAATCGCGTCGATGCGTATGAAGTTCTTTTAAAGCATACTCAAGGCTTGGACCGGAGGCCGCTAAAACAACGGGCTGCCTTAATCTCGCCGGCACAATGAATTCCTCGAGATTCATGAAATTTCTAAGTATGTTTTTTATCCAAAGACGGCCGAAAGCCGCGGTAGTATCAACATTTCCGGCATACCTCTCTATCACCAGTCTAAGAGCGCTTGAAATCTCGTTTGCCAGCTTGAATCGGGCCTTGATGGATGGATGCCAGGAAATCACCTTCAGTTCCTTCACATCGGATTCATGCAGCGTTCCAAGTAGGAAGGCTTCGATTTCAACTCCTATCTCAGGGTGCCATCGGTATACGGCATTCTCAGCTGATGGAATTCTGCTATGGTAGAGGACCGAATCAAGATGTATCGATACAATTTTGCTTCCGGGCGCCGACGACCTTAGCAGCCTATCCAGATAACCAAGTCCGGCGCCTATGATGATAATCGTGGAGTTTCGCCTAATTTCAGAGGCATGCTTGCTGAGGAATCTGCGTGCCTCCTTGTCCGGATTATAGTTTGAATGGATTCTAAGGGGTCCGGAGGCGGCCGTAGGTTCTCCTGTTTTGGATTTGTTAACCGAAATCTTATCCACTACTAAGAGGAGAGCTGTTTTTCAATGTAGATTCTATCGTTTGGCCAGAGTTTGAATTCGGCCTGAAAATCGAGAGTTCGATTCAATTTCTTATACGCCAATCCAAATGAAGCAGAAAGCTGATGTAGATACAGCGTATGATCGGGTAGACGTTCGTAGGGAAACACTATCAGTACTCGTTCGCCTTCGAGATTGTGAAATCGACCCATTCTTCCGGTGATGCGTTCAAGCAAATTGTTAACTTCTTTGGCCACCGTATCGAGTTCGGGATAGTATTCGCTTATTGTCTCTATTGCATCGGACATATCGAGAAACACAGCCATGGCCTTATCGATGCCGGCGTCCTTTAGCCGCTTTGAGAAAGCCGTCTCTCCCCCCTCTGCGGATACATAGCTTTCAATTTTGTCTTGGAACATATCCGCCAACTGCCGAAATTTAGTTTTCATCGAGTGATCGCCGGACCATTGATAATCGTTCGCCACCAAGATTGCCAAAGGAGGATTCCCGGTTCCGATTCTAAGAACCATGATTTCCCCCTTCGGATCAACACCGCTTAGATTCGGGAGCAGGGTTTCGAATTTCGCAGTAGCGATTTGATCGGCTTCATCGAAGTGAGGGGTTAGCAGATTCGATTTGATTCTTGGCCCATTCGAGGCATTGAAGTTGGATTCCGTGGAAATTAAAGGATGGTATTCCCCTCTCTCGGAATCCAGAAGCATAATTGAGCCCCAGGCAAAGCCGATAAGCTCCCGGAAGGCGTTGATAATACCCTGTGGATTAGGGTAGCCAGGTGTATCCGGAGTGGATGAGGCCAGGGCTTCAATGGTTGTAACTTCTCTTGCTTGCTCTTTGGAGGATAAAGCTATAGCCCTATCAAGCAAACCCATTACTTAGAAATCCCCAGCTCCTCAAAGATTCTTCTATAAACCTCGAAGTGTTCACTTCTTTCAAACTCCTGAACCTTTTTGTGTGGCAACCAATCAAGCAGCTCATCCATGTATTTCAGAACATCCTTAATCTCGTCTTGCAGTTTGCTGGGCATACTCGGCGATTCGGTTTTTTCACTGGCCTTATCCACAGCCGGAAGCGCTTCAGGTTTCTCGATTTCAGTATCTGAGGCAAGTGCTTCGAGGGAATTGAGATCGACTTCTTCGGTTCCAGGGAGATCCTTGTAAGTGTCTATGTCGACTTCAGAAGCATTGAGCGTTTCTTCATCGAGTTCGGCCATATCCAGATCGGCTATTTCATCTGTGGACTCGGTTGTTTTTTCGGCGTCATCGAGTTCGGCCATATCCAGATCGGCTATTTCATCTGTGGACTCGGTTGTTTTTTCGGCGTCATCGAGTTCGGCTATATCCAGATCGGCTATTTCATCTGTGGACTCGGTTGTTTTTTCGGCGTCATCGAGTTCGGCTAT